>VMBT01000035.1_pt1 | contig 90414 bp, 77 predicted proteins | sample 4404301 | NCBI WGS metagenome assembly VMBT01 (sample SAMN12238535, study PRJNA552566) | marine metagenome | isolation source: Coastal seawater | place: USA: coastal Georgia, Sapelo Island | collected 2008-08/2009-08 | reverse complement strand
TCGTGGACTCGGTCCTCAAAGGCCCGGATCTGACGCATCTTGCGATAGGCTTGCAGTAGTTGTGTTTCGTTTAAGTTCATATCTTACCCCCTTGCTGTGATTGGATGCTTACAGGTATCGATGCAAAGTGAAGTGCTGAATTTATCAAGAACAAATATCAAAGGTCTGATTGTCTGATGTCATCAAATTTTCAAAAATATTTGCGTCCTGAAAAATTCGGCGTGATTATGGGGCAGGGCCTTGCCAAAAATCAACACTGAATTTGATTGCCGGGGATTTTTTGCAATAACTAATTCAAACAGATTCTTGATTAATCTTCTTTTTGGAGTTTCTAAAAATGCCTGATTTAGCAGAGGACAGCATCAATTGGTTTGAGATGAAAGGTATTGCTGTTCGACTACAGGGCAGAATTGTTTTGGAAAAAGTTGATTGGATTTTTGGGAAAAAAGAGCACTGGGCAATCTTGGGCGGAAACGGGGCAGGGAAGTCCACAATTCTGCGGGTTTTGGCCCAGCAAATTCCTTATTGTGAGGGCAAATTGCGTAGACACCCTGAATTGCAGGGCGTGACTCACCTTGGCTGGGTTCACCTCAATCAACCTTTGGGTCTACTTGCACAGGAGAAACTGAAGGATCGATGGGAAGAGTATAGTGGAAGGGAGCAAGAGCAACAAACCATTCGAAGCATGTTCTCAGAGTACATGCTCGCTGAAAAGGAAAGTAATGACTTGCTTCGCCTTATGCAATTGGACTCAAAAGTAGATCGTCCCATCCGTGGATTATCAAATGGGGAATGGCGAAAACTCTTACTCTTTCAATCACTGATCCGATTCCCAAAGCTATTGATGCTGGACGAACCATTTGACGGTTTGGACCAGAATTCAAGCAAGGATTTTAAATCATTGCTCCGAGAGTTAGTCCAACACTCCAAATTATCACTTGTTCTGGTGAGTCATCGTCAGGATGAATTGATCCCAGAAATCACTGATGTAATGGGTTTGCGAAATGGGAAAATGGAATTTTCAGGGAGGCGTTCTGCTGTCCTTACTGAAGCAAACTTGAAGAAACTTTACAAAAGTGAAAGTCAGGCCTCAGACACAGGTAATTTCAAAAGCAAAATTATTGTTTCTGAATCTAGAAATATCGAAGATTCCTTGGTGCCACCCATTAAAATGGAAAATGTGCATCTCTATTTTCAGGGTCACACGGTGTTTGAAGATTTTTCTTGGACATGGCCACCGGGAGAGCATTGGCAGGTTGCTGGGCCAAATGGTTCGGGGAAGTCAACTCTTGTAAAGTTGATAGTAGGGGAACACCTACAAGCTTACAGCAACAGGGTTTGGATTTTTGGAAAACGCAGAGGTTCTGGCGAGAACATTTGGGATCTGCGCAAACGAATTGGGATGGTTACTCCCGAACTGCAGATGAACTATCGTAAAAAAATTACTGGCCGGAAAGTTGTTTACTCTGGCTTTAATGACTCGATTGGCTTTTATGGAGCTATTTCGGAACAACAAAAAGAGACGGCTGAAAAGTGGTTATCCCAATTTGATCTTTTTGAAATCGCGGAAAATTCCTTCTTGAACATGTCCTACGGCCAACAAAGATTGTTTTTATTGGCCCGTGCGATGGTCAAATCCCCGGAAATTCTATTACTAGATGAACCCTGCCAAGGACTTGATCCTTATCAAAGAGCAGAATTAATTAATAAGATCAATTTATTGGGTAAATCAAAGACCACCCAGATTCTTTACATCAGCCACCAGATTGAGGATAAGTTAGACTGCGTCAGCGCAACAATTTTTTTACCTGATGGAAGAATCGAAAGAAATTTGTCAGCTTTTCAGAAATAATAGTTTCATAATAGTGACAAATTTATCTAATTTTGTCTTGACTGACAACAAGGCTCGTTATTACAACTTAAAAAATGAGACTTTATGATTTAAAATCGCCCCAACAGTAATAATGAAATCAAAAGTTGATCGACCAGAAAACTTTGATGAATCGGCCCCAAATCTTCCAATTGAGACTTGGTTTCAACTCTTGCAAATGGGGAGTTGGAAATTAAACCTCCGCACCAATAAGCTATTTTGCTCCCCTGAAACTCTTGAACTCCTTGGCTTCCCAAAAAGTCACCAGATAACTTTGGACGGTTGGCTACAGCTTGTTCACTCAGACGACCTCCTGCAATTCAAACAATTTATGAATCTGGAAGATGGATCTTCAAAGAAAGCTTTGGAGTTTCGGTTTCATCATCCTAAGAGATCTATTATCTGGCTTCGTGCAGTTGCTGAAGTGGGCTTCGATCTGGAAGCAAAACCTTCTGAATTCTATGGGGTTGTTTCTGATGTTACTGCACAGAAAGAAAAGGAGTTGGTAGCAACTGACTTGCTACGTGAGGAATTAGCCCGCGCGCAAGAAGCTGTGAAATCATCAAACCGTTTAGCAACGATTGGAGAAGCCAGTGCCTCCTTGGCGCACGAACTCAAGACACCCTTAAGCGTCTTAATGACACAGCTGCAGAACCTTAACGTCCTGCATCAACTCAACAGGCTGGGAGAAAAAGAACTTGGTGAACATATTTCATTAATGACAACTGTTACTGAGGGATTGCTTAATAGGTTGAAACTAATGCAGGAAATGACTCATGGGGGAAAACCTGGATTAGGGCCTTGTGATGCGGGGGAAGTTCTGAAGGATGTTAGATCGTTGATTGGGCCAACCCTAAAAGATAGGGGAATCAAGATGATGGTAGATTTGCCGAAGCAATTGCCATTGATCAGGACAAACAGGGGCCAACTTGAGCAGGTCCTCCTGATTCTATGCAACAATGCGGTTGACGCGCTGAAGCATACACCCAATCCATCTTTGGCGTTGAATTTTTATACAGAAGATCAATTCGCGAAAATAGAAGTTATCGATAATGGTCTTGGCATGAATGAAACCACTGTGTCCAGTATTTTCAGCCCATTCTTTACAACAAAAAAACGAGGTCAAGGAACAGGACTCGGTCTTTCAATCGCCAAGAAAATCATTGAAGAACATAATGGACAGATCGCTGTCAAAAGTTCACTTGGGTTGGGTACCACTTTCACGATCAGATTACGCTTAGCAGAAAAGACTTACAGGAAAGTGGCCTGTTAACCCGACCGCTCATTTGAATCATTCTTTCTCTAAAAACCATCCCCACCTTCGTTTTCAGAACCATCGAAACATTCCAATTATTCCAGCTGAAGCGTAGAACAATTGGAGTATTAAGATTCCCCGATGGCCTCCCCAATACGCCCAGACGCCAATCAAGAATGAAGAAATCAATAACAATGAAAACCCAACGAATTCAGCACCAATATTCAAAGCCACTAAGAGCGAATACAATATGGCGGTGATCACACCCAACCATTCGAAGAGTTTTGATCGATCCATGTTTTTAAACCTTAATTTTTTGTGATGATGACGAGCAAACTTCTATAGGATTGATTCATTTAGATAGGCATCTTCTGCTCAGGATTTCTTCTACGTAGTCCTTTTTCCTGCCAAAGCACTTGCCCCAATACAGCCAATCTGGCACCGTGATCTTATAGAACTTAAACAGCGCAACTAACAAATTCCTAATCTAAAGCTAGGGCAAAATGGGGCTTCTGATCAACGGACAATGGCATGACCAATGGTACGAAACTGAATCTAACAAAGGTCACTTCATACGGGAGGATGCTCAATTCCGAAATTGGGTTACCAGTGATGGGAGAAGTGGACCCAACGAATCAAAAGGTTTTCCAGCCCAGGCAGGAAGGTATCATCTTTACGTTTCAGGTGCATGTCCGTGGGCCCATCGAACTTTGATTTTTCGACAATTAAAAGGCTTGGTGGATTTGATTGGGGTTTCAGTTGTTCATCCCCATATGCTTCAAAGTGGTTGGGAGTTTCGGAAGGCAGCTGAAGATTCCCGATTTATGGATCATCTTTACGAATTGCCTTGTATGCACCGTCTCTATACGAAATGTGATCCTGAATACACTGGGCGGGTCACCGTCCCAGTTTTATGGGATAAAGAGACCGAGCAGATTGTCAGCAACGAATCCTCTGAAATTATTCGGATGTTCAACTCTTCTTTCAATGAGTTGACAGGGAATCATGAGGACTACTACCCGATTGAGCATCAACAAGAAATCGATCAGTGGAATGATTTAATTTATCGAACTTTCAATAACGGAGTCTACAGGTGTGGATTTGCGACCACTCAGACTGCTTACGCAGAGTCCTTCGTTGAACTTTTTGAAACACTGGACCGCATTGAAGAGCACTTGGCGGACAATACTTACCTTTGTGGAAGCAAACTCACTGAAGCTGACTGGCGCTTATTCCCTACCCTGATCAGGTTTGATCCTGTCTATCACGGCCATTTCAAATGCAACCAACGCAGAATAAAAGATTATCCGAGATTGTTTGGCTACACTCGAAGATTATTACATTACCCGGGAATTCTTGAGACAGTCGACCTCTGGCAAATTCAACAACACTATTACTACAGTCATGAAACAATAAACCCCAGTCGAGTAGTACCGCTTGGTCCAGACATGCAAGCCTATGCTGAGCCCACGGTAGATGAGTCTGCAACTTTATAAGAAAACTCTAACCAATTTTCTCTGCAAAATGGCGAATCAATTCAATTCATTCAAAAAAATCTTAAATTCCCTGATCCCTTCGATCGCGACTGCTTGCTTCATCACTTTCATCTTTGCTGAAGAAAATGCATTTGCTCAGTCAATCGACTGTGACTTCAGACAATCTCAATTGCAGCAATCGATGCCTCCAAGGGGAGAACGTTTGGTGTTAAATGCCTTGGAAGAGTGGCCACAGGAAATTGCTGGCAGAGGTACTGATACTGAGGAGGCGATTCGAAGGGCACAAGAACGAATTGCCGAAGCTATTTTTCTCAGAGTAGAGTCGATGACTAGCAATCAGATGGAACTGAAACTCAGTGATGGCGATGAGAATTTCATAGAAGAATCGACTCAACGAATCCGCACCTCCAGTAGAATCGATATACCACTGCCACCACCAGAGATTTTACGCTGCAGTGATGAAACAATTTTAGTGATCTACCCACTGACAATTGGCCAGTTAGCTGCGCCATCGGTTCAATACTCCAAGGATGTAGCAGCTTTGATGGACGAAGCTTCCAAAGCATCATCCGGAAAAACCCTTCTTGAACGACTATTTGGCCAATCTGGTCCTGATGCTGTGGATTTTAGCCGACTCTTAAGGGCATATCGTAGCGCATTGCTGGTGGAGCAGCGATCCCGATATCGTGACGCAGCACTACAACTCGCAAAGTTAAAAAGTATTCCCGCTAGCAGTGAAATTCGCAGCGAATTAGATCCTCTACTTTCAAAGTTGAAGCTATCCTACAGTCCTAGTCCAGTTCGCTTACTTCCAGCCTCCAATAATGAAAGTTATCGCTTTGAGAGCCCCTTGCAATTAGATTTGACCTTCAAAGGGGAACCTCTTCCCGATGTTCCTTTGAGACTAAAATTCGCCTCGAGAAAAAGAGAGTTTGAACAACTGAACACTATTTCAACAAGCGGTAGTCTTCGCTTGAGTGAGCTTCCTATCCAGGTAACTCAAGGAGGAAAAGGACTTAAGCAACAATCCCAATTGGATGAGACCTGCCCATCTACGTTGAATGTCCAATTGGATTTGGGACCCGAAGCCCAAACACCTCTTGAGTTGGCAAACATTGAACTTGAGTGCGTTCTGTTATCTGAGCTGGAATTCAATAAATCAGCTAGGATCAATACTATGGAAGCATGGAAAAATTATCTAAAACGTTTTCCAGACTCTCCTCAACAGATTGAAGCAGTTCAAGGGTTGGCGAAAATTCAGCTGAACTTAGTGGAAGATCAATTAGCAGAAAAGGAGTTCAAAAAAAGAGAGTTGATGGCACTTCGTGAGTATCAGATGGGCGCGACCCTAAAGGAACAAGTTGAAGACACCATCAACCGTCTAAGCGGGGAAATTGAAGAACTAACAGCAATTCTTTTGGACGACCCTTTGGCTGAGGACGTGTTTGTTTTGGAAATGAGAAGTGTGGCTAATCCGCGTTTTTATGTTCATCCTGAATTACGAATCGCAACGGACGAAGGGCGAGAAGAGCGATTCAGTCTGAGGCGTCTGGTCCTGGGAATGGGCCAGGAAGAGGGAGCATTTGGAGGTCTCATTGACCTTCGTTATGACCCATCATGGAAGCAGCCAGTCAGAGAGCTTCAATTCAGCGGCCAATTTAGGGCCTGGGGAAACCGAAGTACTCCATTGGGCCTAGCCCTCGGGGGAACTTATCTGAGCTATACCGAAGACTATGAACTCCTTAGCGAGGGTCCCTACACAGGAGTTGAAAAGGACGGTGAAAGTAAATTTTCTCCCACCTTTGATGAGTGGGAAATCTACGCAGTTGGAATTGCGAAATTTCCTAGTAGAAACAGTTTCATCCATCTGTTTCTAGGCTCAACACAAGTGCAAGGAGCATTTCAATATTTCCTGAAAGCTCCGAGCTTTGCGTTAATCTCTGAAGCTAAGTGGCGATACAAGGATTACAAGATAGATCCACGCCCCACTGATTCTTCTGGCAACAACGATTTCAAGGAGCGCGAAGAACAGGCCGAACTCCAACAACGTGATTTTCGTTTTGGCCTCAAGTTTGGCAATACCATCGCTAACCGAGTCAATGTACAAACTCGTGTCTGGTACAGTACTCAGGAAGAAAAGCTTTTGCTTGGCATTGGATCGAGTTTCTAAAATTAGAAGATCTGACGGTCAATGGGATCAAAAAGGTAATTTCAATTCTTGAAAATCTAGAATCGAAACCCTTAAAAACCTGAATCAATGATCCCGAAGATTCCATTCGCTTGATTTATCAAAATCTTTTACAGAATTTTTATGCCCCGTTTTAATGCTAATTTGTCAATGCTGTTCCATGAACATGATTTTCTTGACCGTTTTGGAGCTGCAGCTAACGCAGGTTTCCAGGGAGTAGAGTTCCTCTTTCCATACGCATACTCAATTGCTGATCTAAAAGAAGCCCTTGAAGCGAATCAGTTAACCCAAGTGCTGTTTAATCTTCCTCCAGGAGATTGGGAGAAAGGGGAGAGAGGGATGTGTTGTCATCCAAATCGTCAAAACGAATTTCGTGAGAGCGTTGAACTCGCTCTTGAATACGCTAAGGGTCTTGGTTGTAAGCAAATTCATGCTATGGCTGGAATCAAGCCAGAGGGGGTTCCTGAAGAAGCTCTCTTAGAAACGTATGCAGAAAATCTCAAATACGCCTCACAACTTTGTGCACAACAGAATGTTAGATTGCTAATTGAAGCGATCAATTCTCGAGACATGCCTGGATATTTCTTGAATCATTCTGCTCAAGCAATCTCGGTGATTGAGAAAGTAGCATCTTCAAACCTTTGGTTTCAGTATGATATTTACCACATGCAAATCATGGAGGGAGATTTGTCACCCACAATCACTGAACTCCTCCCTAGGATTGCTCACTTTCAAATTGCTGATACTCCAGGGCGTCATGAACCAGGAACTGGTGAGATCAACTACCCATTCCTCTTTTCAAAATTGGACGAACTAGGATACGAAGGTTGGGTGGGCTGCGAATATAGACCGCTCTCGGGAACTCTTACAGGACTGAGTTGGGCCTCAAGTTGGTTGGGCAAATGAATAATTTCAAAGATCTCAATGATTCCTTGATATTTGACGAGATAAAATGAGTTCACTTCCTGAAATTCTTGATCAAACGTTAAAGGCAGCCATTCAACGCTCTCAGCCCAAAATTTGTCTGCCCGGGTACTTGAAAGAAATTCAAGAGACAGAAAAATTGCCAGAGCGGATCATAGTTTTAGGTGCCGGAAAGGCCTCAGCTGAGATGGCCAATGCGTTGGAGTGTCATTGGCAGGGAACCGATTGGGGAGCAAAGTTGTGTGGTCTGGTTCTGACACGCTATGGCTATGGAGTACCTTGTAAATCAATTGAAATTGTCGAAGCAGCTCATCCAGTACCAGACGAAATTGGCCAAATTACGGCTCAAAGAATTCTGAATCTAGCCGAAACTGCTACTGATCGAGATCTGGTAATCTGCCTGATTTCTGGTGGCGGTTCTGCTTTGTTGGCCTTACCTGCTAAGGGTCTGACCCTTCAAGACAAACAAGCACTCAACAGATCCCTTCTCCATTCTGGGGCTACGATTGGAGAAATGAATTGCGTCCGCAAACATCTTTCTTCAATCAAAGGTGGGCGTCTCGCTCGTGCAGTTCAGCCAGCAAGACTCTGGACTCTCGCAATTTCAGATGTTCCAGGAGATGATCTCTCTGTGATTGCTTCTGGCCCAACTGTTCCAGACCCCACTACCTTTGCAGATGCTCTAGAAATTTTAAGAAGGTATCAGATACAACCAACCCCAGCGATTCAAGCACTTTTAGAAGCAGCTGAAGAAGAAACTCCCAAACCTGGGGAAGACATTTTTTCAAGGAATCAAGTAAGGTTGGTTGCCACTCCGCAATTGATGCTTGAAGCCGCTGCAAAAGAGGCCGAGAAGTTCGGAATTACACCCATCATCCTAAGCGATCGTATTGAAGGTGAGGCCAGGGAGGTAGCCAAGGTTCATGCAGCGATTGCGAAGCAGATCAAGCATCGAGATCAACCAATCAACGCCCCAGCATTGATCTTGTCTGGGGGGGAAACCACCGTTACGGTTCGTAGTAATGGTAAGGGAGGTAGGAATGCAGAGTTCATTTTGTCCCTGCTTGAAGCCTTGCAGGGCGAAGAAGGAATTTCAGCAATCGCAGTCGACACAGATGGTATTGATGGAACAGAGGACAACGCAGGGGCTTGGATAGATCAGAACAGCCTTCTCAAAGCAAAACAGTTAAACCTCAAACCCAATGATTTCCTCGCTAATAATGATGCCTACAGTTTCTTTCAGCAATTGGATCAGCTTGTATTAACTGGTCCCACCATGACGAATGTGAATGACTTTCGGGCTATCTTCGTTGATCAGCGGTAAGTCCAGAATTCCATGAAGGCTGCTGCGGAGGAATCAGAATATTTTTTGATGAACTTGTTTTGGAGCGTTTCCCTTCAAAAATCTGGTTACTGAGAACAGGCCAAAGTGCTCTTCCGGTATGACTGGCTTCACAAGCCATGACTTGCTCGGGCGTTCCAGTTACAACCACCTCTCCTCCGTGAATTCCTCCTTCGGGTCCAAGATCAATAATCCAATCAGCTGATTTAATGACTTCCAAGTTGTGCTCAATGATCACCATTGTTCCGCCATCATCCACAATTCTATGGAGCACCTCTAGTAGACGCCTCACATCATCGATATGTAGTCCCGTGGTTGGTTCATCCAGAATGTAGAGTGTTTCTCCTTTAGATCTGCGAGAGAGTTCAGCCGAGAGCTTCAGCCGTTGTGCTTCCCCGCCTGATAGAGTATTCCCCGCCTGACCCAACTTCATATAGCCAAGACCCACATCTCTCAGGGTTTGTAGAATTCTTAAGATCTTGTGCTGAGCTGCAAACAGTTGACAAGCTTGTTCAATTTCAAGGTTGAGTACATCTGCGATTGTGTGCCCCTTGTACTCTACACTCAAAGTTTCCCGATTGTATCTCTTGCCGTGACATTGATCACAAGTTACCCAAACGTCGGAGAGAAAGTGCATTTCAATCAGATGATATCCCTGACCATCGCAGGCTGCACATCTTCCTTCGACAGAATTAAAAGAAAAACGTCTTGGAGCAAATCCTCTTTGTCTTGCTGCAGGAAGTTGGGAAAACAGATCCCGAATTGGCGACAGTGCACCCGTGTATGTGGAGGGATTACTTCTGGGGGTACGACCAATCGGCTCCTGATCAATGATTCTCAGATACTTTAATTGTTCTAAGCCCTTGATCGCCTTGTGTTCTCCAATTTCACCAACATACCCAGAAAGCTTCTTTGCTACCGCTTTCTGCAAGACATCAATGATCAGAGATGATTTACCTGAACCACTCACTCCGGTCACAACCGTTAGACAACCCTTTGGGATATCAACTGAAATATCCTTGAGATTATTTGCCTTGGCGTTTGAAATCGTGATCTGTCGTGCTGGATTGGGAAGTCTTCTATGTGGAATCGGAATCCTTTGTCGACGACTCAAATATTGCCCTGTGAGGGATTCTGAATCCAAGGCTAGATCCCCTGGTGTTCCAGATGCGATGATTTTTCCACCGTAGTGCCCAGCCCCAGGACCGATATCAATCAGATGATCCGCGCGATTGATCACATCAAGATCATGTTCAACTAGCAGGACCGTGTTTCCAAGGTCACGTAGCTGTAGCAAAGTTTTCAATAATCGCTCTGTATCTCTTGGGTGCAGGCCAATCGTAGGTTCATCCAGAACATACAGCACCCCAGTCAGTCCAGAGCCAATTTGAGAAGCTAGACGAATGCGTTGAGCTTCGCCACCTGAGAGCGTGTTGGATCGCTGATCTAGTGTAAGGTAGCCGAGTCCTACATTGCGCAGGAATTTCAAGCGACTGAGAATTTCCTGAAGCGCCTGTTCAGCGATTGCTTGTTCGGTTGCGCTAAGTTCCCAAGTACTCACTTCACGTAGGGCCTCATCTACTCGCAATTTGCACAACTGGAGGATATTCCTCTGTCGAATCAAAACAGATCGATATTCGGGCTTTAATCTTTCCCCATCGCATGTCTTACAAGTACGAAAAACCAGTGAATCCACATCTGCGTCTTCATCAAAATCCAGATTTCCAGTCAGTTCAATTTCCCCGAGTCCATCACAATCTGGGCATGCTCCAACATGAGAGTTGAAGGAGAACATTCTTGGGTTGAGATCGTGAGTCAAGTAGTAGTCACTTTGAACATTGCCAGGCACTTCAGAAAACCAGATCATCTTTTGGTCGTCCGGACGACGAGCGCAGAACAAGCCAATTCCCTGTTCATAAGCGATGCTAGCACTTTCAGCTAATCTTTGCTGTTCCTCGACACTCACTCTGATCCTATCCACAACCAACCAAACCGCTACGGACTTGGTAAGTTTAAGTTTTTTTGATTCGGACTCCCAATCATCAAATAGAATCAATTTATCTCCAACATAAACTCTGAGGAACCCAGATTGTTGAAGTGCTGCCAGATGTTCTGGAAGTTCTTTTGGGTGTTTTAATAACGTGGGGTGCTTGGAATCCGGCCTATATAAAGGAGCCAGGATTTCGAGCCGATCTCCTTCATAATGATCTACAAGGAATTTGGCAGCACGAGTTGCCGTGAAGCTTTCCAGGGGAGCCCCTGTCTTTGGACAATGAGCTACACCAATTCTTGCGTATAGAAGACGAAGATAGTCGAAAATCTCTGTGGTGGTTGCGACAATGGAGCGGGGATTGCGACTCGAAGCTTTCTGATTAATGGCAATCGCTGGTGCTAGTCCGTCAATGCTATCAACAGGAGCCTTATCCATTCTGCCGAGAAACCTTCTGGCATAAGTGGAGAGGGATTCAACATATCGAGCCTGCCCCTCTGCGAAGATGGTATCAAAGGCCAGGGAAGTCTTACCCGAACCGCTAACCCCTGTAATGACCGTAAACTGATGCTTTGGAATTTCAACATTCACATGGCGTAGGTTGTTTTTACTTGCCCCCCGAACAACTAGATCTCTCTCTTTTCTTTCGCTCTGAAATCCATTCATTGCAGAGGGTTCGTTTACTTCCTCAACTCTAGAGCAGTCATCCTGTATCTGCTCTTCCAATAATGGCCTCAGGAATCCGCCTGTTAAGGTATTCCTTGCAGCCAATTCCTCTGGGGTACCTTGGCCCACCAATTTACCTCCGAATTTCCCTCCCCCAGGCCCCAATTCAATGACTTGATCGGCAAAGCGCAAAACATCGAGATTGTGTTCAATGACCAACACACTATTACCTTGTACAACCAAACGATCCAGAGTCTGTAGCAGCGTACGGATGTCCTGAAAATGAAGACCTGTCGTAGGTTCATCAAGCAAATACAGTGTCCGACCTGTGGATTTTTTTCGTAATTCTGAAGCCAACTTCACACGTTGAGCTTCCCCCCCACTGAGGGTGGTCGATGGCTGCCCAAGTTTGACATACCCCAAGCCTACATCTAACAGAGTCTGAAGGATGTGAAGGATTTTTGGTTGGTTTTCAAAAAGTTCAGCAGCTTCTGTGATTGTCAGTTCAAGAATTTCAAAGATCGTTTTGTGCTTGTATCGAATCTGTAGAGTTTCGGCATTGAATCGCTTGCCATCGCAGGTTTCACAGGGAATTTGAACATCACTCAAAAACTGCATCTCAATGGTTTTCAGCCCAGCCCCCTTGCAGTCTTCGCATCGCCCTCCTTTGACATTGAAGGAGAATCGACCCTTGTTGTATCCGCGAATCCTTGACTCTGGAAGCATGGTGAAGAGATCACGAATCAGATCAAAAACTTTGGTGTAGGTAGCCGGGTTACTCCTTGGGGTTCGACCTATTGGGGACTGATTGATTTCAATTAGTCGATCCAGATGCTCCAGACCTGCAACATTGTCCCACCTGCCTTTGATTTCTTTTGATGATTCCTCCTCAGCCGGTTCATTCGAGTCATCTTTTCCGTTTCCTTGCAGATGTTGCAATAAGGCGGGACGCAGGATTCCATGGACTAGGCTCGATTTTCCAGAGCCACTGACTCCAGCCAAAACGACAAACAGTCCAAGGGGAATTTCGACATCAAGGCCCACCAAATTATGCAAACGGGCATTCCGAATCGACAAGCAGCGTCCATCTGGAGCTCTACGTTCAGTTGGAACTGGCATTTTTTCTTGTCCAACCAAGAACTGAGCTGTAACCGATTCACTAGAGTCCAGAATCTCTCGATAGCTCCCTTGCGCAGTGATGTTTCCCCCATCTCGACCCGCTGTGGGTCCGATATCAATGATATGATCAGCAGCACGGATCGTTTCTTCATCATGTTCCACCACAAACACTGTGTTTCCACGGTCTCGTAGCATTTCCAGAGTTTTGATCAGTCGCTGATTGTCACTTTGATGCAGACCAATGCTTGGTTCATCAAGAACGTAAAGCACTCCCTGAAGACCAGAGCCAAGTTGACTTGCCAAGCGAATACGCTGGCCTTCCCCTCCAGAAAGCGTAGCAGCAGAACGTTGAAGGCTGAGGTACCCCAATCCAACCTCATTTAAGAATGAGAGGCGCGCACGAATTTCCCGAAAAAGATCCCGACCAATCAATTCTTCTCTATCCGTTAGTTCCAAGCCTTCAAAAAAAGTAAGTGCTTCGGTGACTGAGCAATCACCGAGGTCAACAATGTTTTGATCTCGGAAAGTTACAGCCCTTGCCATCGCATTCAGTCGGCTTCCGCCACAATCTGGACAAACAGCCCGCATTTGGAAGCGCTCCAAGGGTCCTTTCGCAAACCTGTAAACAAACTCCAAAATCGGAATCACACCAGCCCACTTGCCTGCTTTGATTTGTTTTTTTAGATGGGAGGGGAATCGAAAAACGTTGCCCACGTAAAGAGAAACTTGGGCATTTCCCTTCAGAAACTGCTCTCTCTGCTGCTCAGGTAGTTCACCCCACGGCAAATTCAGATCAAGATCCAGCATCTTGGCAGCTGCATGAAGGTGGGATTTGTCAATTTTCGTAAAATGAATGTTCCCGTTGGCGGTTACACATTGGACAGCAGCATCTTTCAGAGATTTTTCTGAATCACAGAGTCTTTCTTCTACAAACTGACGAGTCTCGCCTAAGCCATTGCAAGTTGGACAAGCACCTTGGGGAGCATTGAAAGAGAACAGTCGAGGTTCTTGTTCCGGTAGTGAGATCTGGCAGGTTGGACAAGCACTCAATTGGCTGAAGAGATGATCTTCTTCCTTGAAGTTCAGAATGACTAACCCCTCACTCATTTTAAGCGCTTTTTCAACGCCTTCAGTTAGGCGACTTTTTTCATCAGAGCTTAAGATAAGTCGGTCCAGAACCAGCTCAATACTGTGTTTTTCATATCTTTTGAGCTCAATTTCTTCATCAAGCCTACGAATCTCTCCATCAATCCGGGCCCTGACAAATCCATCTTGTGCCCACTGTTGAAGTTCCTTTCGATACTCTCCTTTTCGCTCTCGAACCATGGGAGCTAAGATCAAACAAGCCTCATCCAGAGCTACTGCATAAGCATGATCGGTGATCTGTTCTGGGGTTTGACTGGAGATCGGCGTTTTGCATTCAGGACAGTGCGGTTGCCCTAAGCGTGCGAACAATAATCGTAGATGGTCATAGATTTCCGTTACCGTCCCGACCGTTGAGCGTGGATTCCGGTTAACAGTTTTCTGATCAACTGAGATGGTTGGACTCAAGCCTTCAATATGTTCAACTTTCGGTTTTTCCAACTGTCCCAAAAACTGTCGTGCGTAGGCTGATAGTGATTCAACAAATCGTCTTTGCCCCTCTTGGAAGATGGTGTCAAACGCAAGAGAAGATTTCCCTGAACCGCTTACACCCGTAAACACAGTCAAAGTCCCCTTTGGAATATCCAGACTCAGATTCTTCAGATTGTGTTCACAAGCACCGGTTACCCGAATCATGTCATTTATTTTAATACTAAGTTCAGAATCTAAATTAGTGTTTGGCTCTTCGGACATCAGGTGCTTTTTGGTGGGTATTGAATGGAAAATTAAATTTCATTCACAACAGTTTCAAATCTTTGGCTTACCTGTGCAAGTATTTCCTCAAGCTGAATTTTGAAATAACCTTTTCCAGGGGGAAACTACTGAATTATTAGAGTTTTGTTAGACAGTTGAAATATGATCTAGGCTACTGTATTTCAAGAGTGTCAACTTTTTTTGAAAAAAGTTGTCGATACCTTTAACCACTTTGGAGCACCCCAATGATGAAAAAACTTCTCTATGGAAGTACTGTGTTCAGCATAGTCATGTCTGCAGTTGGTTGTACACAACAGGCCGTTAATCCTGGGCAGGCGTCATTAGATGATTTTTGCAATCAGTTTCCGATGTCAGCAAGTTGTCCGGATGGAAAAAATGCAATCTCGAAGCAGGATGCCTTCTGCGCAGAATTTCCATTATCAGTGACCTGTCCAGATGGCAGAGCAGCCATTCAGAAACAAAACGCATTCTGCTCTCAGTTTCCGATGTCAGCAAGTTGCCCCGAAGGAAAAGCAGCGATCGAGAAAAAAACCAAGTGGTGTACTGATTTCCCAAATTCTGCCGTTTGCAGTTAAGAACTAACCTTGTAATCTTTGCCTAAATCAATCTGATTGACTTAGGCAAGCTTCCTCAAAAATGATTCTTCTTATTTTATTTTTCTACCTACTTGTCCACCTCGCCTAAACAATTCTTCCAGTCGGTTCCAGATTTCAAAGAACGCTCTGAAATTAGTTTCTAATCCTCTTGAATTTTTTGGTTTTTACATTAAAAATTAGGCTTTAAATTACACCTAATTATATTTTATTCACGGGCTCGCTAAAGTGTTATCAATAAAATCTATAGATTCCAATTTTTCATCTAAAATTAAAGCCTTGAGAGAAATTTTACCAGGTTTTTTACTTGCTGTTGTAGTTGGTTATTTCAGTTTCCTTTTCAGTGAAATAATTGGTGAAGATATTTTGAGTTTTGAGAAATCACCCATCTCACCTGTAATGCTGGCAATCATCATTGGAATTTTAGTCAGCAATCTAATCTCAATTCCAAAATCTTGTGATGCTGGGCTGATTTTTTCTGGAAAGAAAGTGCTTAGCTTTGGGATTGTCCTTCTTGGATTTCAACTGAGTCTTTCTGATATTTTTACCGCTGGCTTAGAGGGTATCCCAGTTGTCTTAGGCTGCATTATCACTGGGATCATTTTTACAATTTTTCTATCTAAACTACTTGGTCTTCCGAAAAATCTGGGGATTTTGATAGCGGTAGGAACTTCAATCTGTGGAGTTACAGCGATTGTGGCAACTGGCCCAATCATTCGGGCCAAGAGGGAAGAGATTGCTTATGCTGTTTCGGTGATTACAGTCTTTGGGATTTTAGCCACTATTGGGTATCCGTATCTGGCAAACCATCTCTTTGAAAACGACGCAACAAAAGTCGGTTACTTCTTGGGGACTGCTGTTCATGACACGTCACAGGTGACTGGATCAGCCTTACTTTATGCGGATCTTTTTAATCAACCTCTAGCTTTAGAAATTGCTGTCATCACAAAGTTATTCAGAAATATATGTATGATTTTAGTCTTACCTTTAATTGCATATTTCTCTTCAGTTTATGGTGAAAATTTTCAGAATGAATCTACAACTGAATCACAACCAAAACTTAAACTTCAAAAGTATATACCTGTATTTATAATTTGGTTTTTATTGATGGCAACTTTCAGGTCACTAGGTGATTTTAGTTTAGAGTCTTCTGAGAAAGTTTTTGGGGTGATTTCTGAAGAAAACTGGCAGGGATTCGGCGGGATTCTTAAGTCTTTGACAGTTCAGGTGTTAGTCATTGCCTTGGCTGCAATTGGATTGAATACCAGGTTTGCCAATCTTAAAGAACTAGGTCTAAAACCTTTCTTAGCAGGTTGCTTGGCAGCTTCAACAGTGGGGCTAGTGAGTTATCTTTTGATTGGGGTGATCAACCCATGAGATTGGATTAATCACCCGCCTTATCTACGCGCTTCGATAAAGCTTTGTCATTGAAAATTCACGATGACCAAGTGCTTCTGCAGCTGTATTTCTACCATTTGCAGTACGGCAGATCATTTCGATCAAGACGTCACCCGCCTGATCAATTGTCATTTCTCTTCTTAGAATTCCTGAAACATCCACATCAATGTGTTCACTCATTGTCCGGATTGTTCTCGGATTTGCTGTAATTTTGATCACGGGCACGATTGGGTGACCAATCACGTTACCTTGCCCTGTTGGAAAGGTGTGGATCACAAATCCACCAGCCGCCATGATCGTCACGCACTCTGCGGCAGCGGATGAAGAATCCATGAAGTAAAGCCCGTCTCCTGAGTTTGGCGTCTCAGCAGGCCCGAGAATTTCCTTATACATTGAAGTACGTCCAATTTTCTCAAGATTCCCGAGAGCTTTTTCTTCAATCGTTGTCAGGCCACCTGCGATATTACCCTTGGTTGGCTGGCTATCAGAAAGATCATCAGTCTGATGAGCAAAGATCACTTCATCTTGGTATGCTTTCCACATCTTATACCAGCGCTCTCCTACTTCCTCATTGACCGCACGTCTACGACAAATATGCTCTGCGCCTGTAATCTCTGAGGTTTCACCAAAGCAACCTGTAATGCCGACAGGTAGAAGCTTGTCGTACATATTTCCAACGGTTGGATTAGATCCTAAGCCCGTTGTCGTATCGCTCTCCCCGCACTTTGTAGAGATCCACAACTCTGAAATATCACATTCTTCTCGCTGAAGTTCCGTCGCAAAATGAACCATTTCTTTGGCAGCACGGCTTGCGTTCATGATGGTTTTCAGGTCACCATTTTGCTCGATAGAAAACCCTTCAACTGGTTTACCTGTTGCTGCGATGCCGTCTACCACCCGCTGTGTCCAACCGGGTTCAATTCCAATTACTACGCAAGCGGCCACATTCGGATTGGCTCCTGTTCCTATGATCGTCTTGAAATGCAGCTCAAGATCTTCCCCAAATTGAAGCCTTCCATAAGCATGAGGTATCGCGATCGTTCCCTTGATGTTGTTGGCGACTGCTTCACAAGCGGCATTCGAAATATCATCCAAGGGAAGAATCAGCACATGGTTTCTTACACCAACTCGGCCGTTTTCACGGCGATAGCCCATAATTTTTCGGCCTTCATAATTTACTGACATGCGTAATTCTCCCTACCAGCGCTTTGTTTTGCAGTTGTGAGTGTGAACATGCTCACCCTGAGCAATGTCAGCGACTATTTTACCGATGTCTTCTCCATACTTTGTTGCTGTATCTCCTGTCTTCAGATCCAGGAGCGCAATCTTGTGACCAATAGGCACGTCCATCTTAGAGGTCAAACGAAAGGTCGAGTTATCTTCAGTGATGCAACAAAGCATGTCGGTATTAGCGGTCAAGCCTTCCACCACCACAACACCAACATTGTCTTTGTGGTCATGAACCAAGAGATGTGGAATTTCAGCCACGGACTTCTCCTTTCTAGTTAGGTTTGAGAATGGTTTTTGGAGCAGCAATGCTCCCAGATCGAATTTCTTCAAAAGCCTGCTGCCCCTCCGAAAGAGGACGTTGGATAGCCCAATTCAAAGAGCCTAGTCTACCATCGAACATTGCTTGAGCGGCCTCTCTGAAATCTTGGTGGGTATATGTGTAACTGCCAATAAAGGTGATCTCTTGGAGGGTTAGTCTCCGAATATCTAATCCTCCCTTGGCTGAACCTAAACCAATGTGTACGATAACTCCACCTGGCTGGACTTTCGCTGATGCCAGTTCACGGCTTGACTCGAAGCCTGCTCCGTCAATGACCACATCAAAATAGGTTTTTGCATCTAGTTCATCGGAATGAACCATCTGCAGTCCACATTTTTCTGTGAGATAATTTCTGCGAATCTCATTGGGTTCACAAACTACAACATCGGGAATTCCAAGTGCTTTTAGACTCAAGGCACTACTGACTCCGATTGCTCCGCCTCCAATCACCAGAGCATTAGCTGCCCCCAAATCGATTGAAATACTTCTTTGGCTCAGTTTTGCAGCGTGCCAACCACAAGCTATGGGTTCAGCCAGTGCAGCCTGATTTAGATCAATTTGATCAGGTACTTCAACCAGATTAACCTCAGGAATGGCTACAAATTCTGCAAACGCACCTTGTCGGGGTTGCATCGAAATGATCTGCCGACTTGGACAAATATTGTCCTGACCACGCAGACAGGCTTTGCATTTACCACACGTGGCAAGGGGATTAAATGTCACACGTTTTCCTTCCATTTTCCCCTGCACTACAACCCCAGCAGCCTCATGCCCGAGGATCAGTGGAGCTGGTCTCCTTTCATCATGACCCAGAAATGCGTGCATGTCTGAACCACAAATCCCCACACTATCCACTCGAACCAGAGCTTCCTCTGGTTGGGGTTCTGGATTCGAGGCATCTGTGTAGATCACCTTTTCAGGGCCAGTGTAAATCAAAGCTTTCATTTCGCGGTAAATCCTCCATCTACCATTAGAATTTGGCCAGTTACGAATCGAGATGCTTCCGAACATAGGAACAACAGTGGGCCATCTAAATCTTCCAAGTTTCCGTTTCTTCCAATGCACGTCTGATTTGCGTTCCTAGCTGATCTTTCAGGATCTTCAAACACCGCCTTGGTCAGTTCAGTTGGAAAAAAACCGGGGCCGATTGCATTGACATTGATTCCATCTCTAGACCAGGCTTCTGCCATTGCACGGGTCAATTGTCCAACACCCCCCTTTGAAGCACCGTAGGCTATTCCACCAGGGAAAGCCCTTGTGGTCTGCAATGATGCAAAGTTGACGATTCTTCCCCAACCTTTCTTCTGCATAGTTCCAATCAACAATTCACTGAGGAAAAAAGGCAGCGAGAGGTTCAACCAGAGGGTCAATTCCCATTGATCTGAAGTGACTTGGTCTGCAGTTTGTCGCGGGTTAATTCCAGCTGCATGGACCAAAATATCTGGACTTCCAAAAGATTTGGTAATTTCCTCCGCAAGTGCAGGTAATTTCGTTCGATCTGATAAATCATGAACAATATATCCAGCTTTTGTTCCTGCTGAACTTTGCCAATTTCGTAGCTCTGCTTCTCTTCGCGCCACTCCAATTACAGTTGCTCCAGCTTCAGCCAACACAGTCGCTGCCCGCTTGCCCAGACCTGAGCTAGCACCTGTCACGCAAGCAACCTTACCCGACACATCGAAGAGCTGACTACCAATCCCACCCATACCTCAGTTTCCAGCTGTCAGATCAAATTGTTCTGTTGGGAAATACTTAGCCAAACGTATGTCTGCTGTTCGAGCATGTGCCTCCATGCCTTCCAGGCGAGAGATTCTAGCTGTCGCTTCGGCGATGTCCTTGATTCCATCTCTGGTTGACTTTTGCCAAGTCACAATTTTCATATACTTGTGAACAGATAGCCCCCCAGTGTAAGTTGCGGCACCCGAGGTTGGCAGCACATGGTTTGGACCAGACGCTTTATCTCCAAAGGCCACTGTTGTCTCTTCTCCCAAAAAGAGAGAGCCATAGCACTTGAGACGATTGAGCCACCAATCCAAATCATTGGCCTGGACAGTAAGGTGCTCAGGGGCATATTCATCTGAGGTTGCAGCCATCTCTTCACGGTCTTCGCAGAGAATGACTTCAGCATAATCTCGCCACGCAGCCTCTGCATTCACACGATTAACCTCGGGTAGGGAATCGATCAGTTTCGGAACAATTTGGATGACCTGTTCAGCAAGATCACGGGAATTGGTCACCAACCAAACGGGTGAATTGTAACCATGCTCTGCTTGCCCAACCAGATCAGCTGCAGCAATTTCAGCATCAGCAAATTCATCTGCTAGGATTAAACTGTTGGTTGGGCCGGCAATCATATCAATTCCGACTCTTCCAAACAGAATTCGCTTGGCTTCAGCAACAAACTGATTTCCAGGGCCCACCAGAATGTTGGCATTTGGCAAACCAAACAAACCAAACGTCATTGCCGCCACACCTTGGACTCCACCCATCGCAAGAATAGTATCTGCTCCACATTGGTCTGCAGCAAAGATGATTGCTGGAGCAATCCCTTCACCTGGTCGAGGTGGGGAGCAGGCAATGATGTTCTGACATCCAGCCACTTTTGCAGTAGTCACCGTCATGATCGCACTGGCAATGTGACTGTAGCGCCCGCCTGGAATGTAGCATCCAGCGGTATTGACAGGAATACTCTTTTGTCCTGCAATCAAACCCGGCACCACCTCCAGTTCTACATCCTGCATGGTTGATAGTTGAGCTTCCGCAAATCGTTTCACATTATCATGTGCGAAAATAATGTCTTTCTTCACTTTCTCAGGAACAAGGGTAGCAGCCTTCTTTATCTCTTCCTTGTCAAGCAGAATATTCCCCTCGTACTTGTCAAACTTAGCAGCATATTCGAGGGCTTTTTGGTCTCCACCTTCCTCAATTTCACTGAGAATATTTTGGACAGTTTGGTGGACATTTGAGGCATCTGTTTGAGCAGTGAAGCTAGCTTTCTTCAAATAGATTTTCGACATCTCTCAAGTTTACTTATAGATTTCAGGAAGCATCGTTGTGGAAATTTCGGGCACAAATGCGATCAATAAAACTACCAGCATCATAAAGAAGACAAAGGGAATGGCGCGCCAGGCAATATTGAGGATTGATTCTCCTGTCAATCCTGAAACGACGAAGAGATTAAGACCTAAAGGTGGAGTGATAAATCCAACCCCTAGAGCTGTGATCATCATTACGCAAAACTGAATCTCATTCATTCCGATGTTATCAGCGAGCGGCTTCAGAATGGGAGCCAAAATAACAATGTTTGGGGTGGCCTCCATTACGCATCCTGCAATCACGAGAATGGCCACCATCATCAAAATGAGGATTGCAGGCGATTCGGTTAGAGATGTCACTGAGTAGACAAAACCCTGGGGTACTCCAAGAATCGCTAATACCTGCGCCAAGGGTAGCGAAAATGCGATGATTGGTAAAATCACCCCATTGACCTTGGCGGAACTCAACAACATGTCTGGGAAGTCAGACAATTTCAGGGTGCCAAGAATAAAGCCGATGATGATGGTCACAACCACGGCAGTAGCGCCTGCTTCCGTGGGCGTCAAGGAACCAGAGAAGATTCCATAGAAGATGATCCCGGGAACAATGAAAGCGTACCAACCAGATTTCAAAGCCTTGATAAGATTCTGCCACCACTCAACAACTGTAATATTTCCGCCTGATTCATAGGAATTCAGACGATTCATCACAATATTTGTGATCAAAATTGACAACAAGATCGTTAAACCAGGAATGACGGCTGCCAAGAAGAGGATGGAAGCCGAAATTCCCAGCACAAGTCCGATGATGATGTAAGAGATCGATGGTGGGATGAGAATGCCTGTGCAGGAACCAGCTGCCACAAGCGCACAAGCATAAGGCCGTGGATAACCACTCTCGACCAGACGGCTGATGGTCATCCGTCCCACAGCAGCGGCGCCAGCTGCATCTGATCCAGAAATAGAGGAAAACATTCCACAAACCAAAACGGTTGCTGAACCGAATCCCCCTTTTGTCCAACAAGTCAAAGCGTCTGCAATATCCAGAAACTTTCGGCTTAAGCCTGTTCGAACAAGCACATCACCAGTCAAAATGAATAAAGGGACTGCTGTCAGGGCAAAGGCATCAATTCCATCGAAAAGGCTTTCTCCGATCAACGACAGCGGCAGAGCTTCTGACATGATCAGCATCAGGATCGCTGCCGAACCGATGGAAACCCAAACAGGAACTGCCAAGGCACAGAGCACCACAAACATGAGCACTGGGAGGTAAAAGTCCCAACCCAATGTTACAGCCTGATCCTGCAATTGACTCCAGAGCATGATGCTTCCTCAGCTACTCAAACAACGCCGAGCCTTCAAAGACTTCACGGCCTGCTTTGAAAGCTTTGAAATCGTGGATCAGTGACTGGATCAAGCGAATGGTGATCAGGCTGAAGCCAATTGGAATCGCACAAAGAAACCAGACCATTGAGATCCGTAATCCGTGGCTCACAGAGCCAAACTTTGCGGAGACAAGTACTGTTTCAAAAGACCAGTACAAGGCAATGCAAGCTACAGCGAGTGAGATCAAGTCCCCGAACATGTACAACAGGGATTTCCACTTCGGAGCTAAGTAGTGCATGATGACATCGATTCTGATGTGAGCTCTGTCCCTAAATGCTGCTGCAGCTCCAATCCAAGCTAAATAGATGAAAGAATACCTAACAATTTCTTCACCCCAAATCGATGAATAAGAAAAAACTTCACGCCTCAAGACTTCGATTGCCATTGTTGAAACTAACATGATGTAAAACACTAACAGCAACCACTTCTCGATATTTTTATTCAGGACTTTTAAAAAGTTCTGCATTCAGAATTCACCAAATCGAAAAATTTTAATTTCTTTTTAAATTGATAGTCGGTTCGAAAGGATATTTCAGTTTACTGACCTTAAAGATTTCTTCAGATTGATTCAGGTAAGGATCAAACCTCCAAGAATTCGGAGAAACATCGAATCAGGAGATTTGATCAAATTCAGTGTCCAAACAAATGAGCTTAATCAAGCATCATGAACGTAGTAGCGGCTCATAGTTCCTGCTGCCTCCTCCAATCTGTTAAAGGCGTCCATTGAACCAGCCAATTCAACTTTGAATTGGTCCCATTCAGATCGTTGGTAACCACCAGCAGCTTTCCACTCAGCCAGTTGATCCTGGGTCAAAGAATGGAATTCTACGCCAGATTTTACCAATTCAGCCATCGCATAGCTTCTGGCAGAAGGCACCTTTGCCAGGTTTTGTTGGGCGGTAACCTCACTGGCAAACTCAATTCCATCCTGAACATCGGAAGGAAGGGATTTAAACCATTCCAGATTACAAGAATACACTTGGCTGTCCGGAACTGCCTGAGTGAAAGTTACATGGCTCAGAATGTCCTTGAAGCCAAAGACATAAAGTGCTCCAACTGAAGGATCTAGTGCGTCAGCGACCCCTTGTTTAATCGCTGATGGTGTTTCACCCCATGCCACTGGAGTTGGGTTGGCCCCCACCATTCGGTAATACTGCTGCAGCATTTTTGAACCGGGAACACGGAATTTCACCCCATCAAGATCCTTTGGAGTCATCACCGGACCAGGACCACCCTTACGAATGGCAACCACTCTAGGGTCAATGACAATGTAGAAAAGCGCCTTGAAACCGCTAGCCTCTACCTTGGGATGAACTTCACTCTTCCAAGCATTCGAAGTCACCAAATTGGTGAAGCGCTGATTCGATCCACAAAAATATGGCATGTTGATCAGGTCAACCGCTGAGGCGAAAGGGGCAAAGTTTGAGAGGGAATGCTGAGCAGCCTGAATAGTGCCATTTTGGACTTTTTGAGCAAGCGCACCCCCAGCTCCCAATTGACCACCTGGAGCAAGCTTTACGTAAATTTTGCCGTTGGTGGAGTTTTGAATATTCTCTTTGAGATCCAGTTGCAGAATTGGATAGCTTCTCGATGCTCCTAAAACGTATGCGGTTGCTACTGTCATTACATGAGCAGCTTCCTTTTCACGTTTGCGCTCTTCAGCTGCTGTTTGCGCCACAGCCTCACTAGAAGAGAGAACACCTGCGGCTCCAGCCACCATAGCTGCTGTAAAACTGCCTTTGCCTACCAGTTCCAGAAAATTCCGGCGACTGACTGACTTTAGTTCTTTTGCTTCATCACTCATGTTTGGACTCCTTTGCTTAAGCGCCATTTACGTTGGACTTGTTTCGTTCTATCCTCTCGACTCGCTCATGTTTCAAGATGGTGATTGTGAAAATTATAGAGGCAACCAACAACAGTAACATCTCACCGACGTCACCCAAAAACGGCTGTCCTCCCAAAGTTCCCATCAAAACATTTGTAAAGAAAATAACGAGCAGAGTGATCGTCAGATACATCTACTTTCTCATTCAGAATTACCATTCAATTATGGCTTCAATAAGCGCCATGTAAACGCTTACATAGCAAATCAATTAACCGAATATAAATTTTGATGCAAGCGCTTTCATAGACTAGTATTTTGGGGGAAATTGACTATATATTATTAACTCTTTGAATTGATAGAATTTCTTCAGGAAAGAAAAAATTGAATTCCAACAAAAAAAAGTCGAACAATAGCGTGGAGAAACTCGCAACTCTCGCTGATGTTGCTGAACAGGCTCAAGTGTCGACTGCGACGGTATCACGTTGTCTGAATAGTCCCGAGAGAGTTGACCCCAACACTAGAGAAAGGGTGTTTAAAGCTATCGATGCTCTGTCCTACACACCAAATTTTGGTGCTAGGGCCATGGCAGCCCGCAGAACTCAAACTGTTGGTGCAGTGATTCCTACAATGGAGAACTCCATATTTGCTAGGGGCATCCAAGCTTTTCAAGAGGAGTTAAGCAACCATGGCTTTACCTTGTTGGTAGCCAGTTCTTCTTACAAGCCCGTGAGAGAGGAGGAGCAGATCAAAAATCTGATTGCCCGAGGTGCGGAAGGATTACTGCTGATTGGTTACGACCGCAATCCAGTTATATATGAGTTTTTGAGAAATCGTAAAATTCCAGTCTTGGTAACTTGGGCTTTCGATCCAGCTGAATCTCGGCCAGCAATCGGCTTTAATAACGTCGAAGCCATGAGTAACTTGACCAAAAAGATATTGAATCTTGGCCATCGAAAAATTGGCTTCATCACGGCGTCACTTCAAAACAATGATCGAGCAAGAAATCGCTTGAAGGGAATTCAGGAGGCCATGAAAAAAGCTGATCTGCCAGAAAAGAATCTTCAATTGGTGCAGACCAGCTACTCCATTGATAATGGTGCAAAGGCTTTTGAGAAAATCATGAGTGGCAAAGAGAGACCAACCGTTGTGATTGGAGGTAATGACGTCTTGGCAGTCGGGGCATTGAGAAAAGCCAAAGAAATGGGATTTAGAATCCCCGATGATCTCTCTATCACAGGTTTTGATGATATCGAGCTAGCACAAGTGGTTGACCCACCACTAACCACTGTACATGTACCTCACCGTAGAATGGGCACTCGAGCTGCCCAGATTCTCGTTTCACTAATCAACGGTGAAAAATTTGAGAAAAGTGAAAAACTTCAAACCACTATTCAATTCAGAGGAACCCTCGGACATGCTCCAAAATAATTGATGTCAGTGAAGGAAAGATTCAAAAGGCCAACAAAAAACCTGACTACTGATTTACTTTTCTACTGAGAATGTTAGTTTTACTTTCAAATTCAATTGAGAGATTGAGTTAACCTATTGTTTATAAATAATTACTTGGCAAGCCTCTTTGAAAGTTAAACTCAAAGTTAACATCATCGTCGCGTTCTCTGCCCTGTTGATAGCGACGGTATCAATCATCTTCTTTTACACCCAGAAACAGACCTCTACTGGTGTAGACCAAATCACCAAAGATCTCGTTTCTACCGTCACGAAGAATGTGAGTGACGAAACAATCTCCTTCCTGAAGCCGGCAGTACAGATCGCAAACAATCTCACTCAAAATCCCAGCAGGCTTCAAAGTTCTTTCCAGCAAAGTGACTCCCTAGAAACTCATTTCGAAGTCCACGCTTTAGACATGTTGAAGATGTACCCGCAGATTTCAGGAATCTTTGTAGGAGACGAAAAAGGACGGTTCCTATTTGCAAAGCAGATGGGAGAGGGAAAAACTGGAATCAAAGTGATTGATCCGTCAGGTGAACTCTTTCCCAAATTTCTGGAACTTCTTGAGGATAAAGGGTTACAGGATTTGAACATCATCGGGATTCAGAATGCAGATGTCATTCAGAATAGCTTTTGGAAAAATCTAAACGCCACGGGTGAACTCATTGAAGTTAGACTCAATAAAGATGACAACTACGATCCAAGGCTCAGACCTTGGTACCAAGGTGCCCAAAAAGCTGAGAAGATCTTCTGGACAGACACCTATATTTTTTTTACAGCACAGAAACCAGGAATTACCGTAGCCGAACCCTATTTCAATGCATTTGGAGATCTAATTGGGGTTGTGGGTGTTGATATCGAGTTGGATCAACTCTCAGTTTTTCTGGAGGATCAACAGGTTGGGAAAGAAGGCCTTGTCTTCATTTTCGATAAAGAAGGAAAAGTCATAGCCTTTCCGAAAATCAAGCTGATGAAAATGGAAAATGAGAAACTGAGACCAATACAATTCACTGAGCTAGATTTTCCTTCCGTTCAGAAAGCTATCAATAGCTATTTCGAGACCGGAGAGCAATCCTTCACTGTAACTGAAAATGGGATCAATTACTTTTCGGTCTTTACTCCTTTCCCAAGCAACTTTGGTAAGGACTGGCTCATTGGAATCGTTGTTCCTGAAGATGATTTCATCGGATTTTTTAAGGAAATGCAGACTGGAATTGTTCTCATCTCTCTTTGTGTTTTGCTAGCTTCAATAGGTATCGCTTGGTGGTTATCCAACAGCATTTCTCGACCTATCGAAAGAATCACAGAGGAACAAAAGAGGATTGAAGGGATGAATCTTGAGGGAGAATTTAATATTGATTCATCGATCAGGGAAGTGGAGGCGCTCAGTCATGGAATGGTGGCAATGCGGAATAGCCTGAAAGCCTTTCAATCCTACATTCCGGCTGAACTTGTTCGACAGTTGATCCAGCAAGGTGAAGGGGCGACTCTTGGTGGCAGAGAGCGAACCTTGAGCATTCTGTTTGCGGACATCGCAAATTTCACTACGATCTCAGAAAATATGGACCCTGAGCCCCTGATGCTTCAGTTGTCAGACTATCTTGGCATGTTAGCGGAAACGATCAGATTTAATCATGGTACCGTCGACAAGTATCTTGGAGATGGAGTCATGGCATTTTGGGGAGCCCCGGTTCCTTCAGCACAACACGCAATTCATGCCTGTCAAGCTGCATTGAACTGCAGCAAGGGAATTCAGGAAATGAATCGGTCATGGGAGTTGAAAGGCAAGAAGCCTTTTTGGTCAAGATTTGGGATTCATACTGGTGTAACCCTAGTTGGCAACCTAGGTTCGCAGAGTCGAATGAATTACACAGTTGTTGGAGACAGTGTGAATCTGGCTAGTCGTCTTGAGGGTGTCAACAAAATCTATAAGACGGAAATCATTGTTAGTAGTGACACTCGTGATGCTGCAGAAAGGGAATTTCTTTTCAGACCGCTTGGTTCTGTAGCCGTAAAGGGCAAGAAACAAGAGGTGGAAATCTATGAGTTGATTGAATCCTTGACGCAGGCAACGGAAGAACAAATCCAATTCTCAGGAGAGTTCACGACCGCACTGAGCCTGTTTCAAACTGGGGATTTCCTAGGAGCTAAGCAACTCTTCACAAAGATTGGAGACCAATACCCCGCAGATCATCCTACCCAAATCTACATTGAAAAATGCTTGGAAAAGGAGGGATCTGGAATCTCTAGTATTTGAATTTTTCAAATTGTTAGACTTTCATAATTGAACACTTTCCTATAATTCCCATCAAAACAATTGTGCAGATTTTCAAATCAACTAAGATTTGCGAATTATCACTTCCGCAAAGATTTCGAAAACCTACTGCAGACTCGTTTTTTATAATTAAGCCCTTCGATTAAGGAGAAAAATGGAAAGAAAACAAATTGGTAAATCAGGATTGTTTGTCTCAGAGCTTTGTCTTGGTTGTATGACCTTTGGAGAATCCAAGCGCGGAAATCATGCTTGGACTCTTCCTGAAGAACAATCAAAACCCCTGATTCGGCAGGCACTTGATGCCGGCATTGATTTTTTCGACACCGCCAATGTCTACTCAGATGGCTCTTCGGAGGAGATTCTTGGAAGAGTGCTATGGAAGTGGGTTAAACGGGATGAGATTGTTTTGGCAACCAAGGTCTTTGGTGATGAAGATCCAAATTGGCGGGGATTGTCACGTAGAATCATCATGCGGCAAATTGATAACTCATTGAAACGGCTACAAACTGATTACGTGGATCTCTATCAGATACACCGCTGGGACCCAGTGACCCCGATCGAGGAAACAATGGAGGCTTTGAATGATGTAGTTCGCGCTGGGAAAGCCAGATACATCGGGGCTTCTTCAATGTATGCCTGGCAATTCGCCAAAGCCCAGCAAGTTGCCAAGGAGAATGGATGGGCTCGCTTTACAAGCATGCAGAACCAGGTCAACCTGATCTATCGCGAGGAGGAACGTGAGATGATTCCACTTTGCTTGGATCAGGGTGTCGGCCTGATTCCATGGTCCCCAATTGCTCGAGGTAAATTGGCCCGTCCAGTTGGTATCTCAACAGCAAGGGCTGAAACCGACAACGTCCTCGAAAATATGTATTCCAACACGATTGATGCCGACAACGCTGTAATCAGTAATGTTGAAGCAATAGCCAAAGAAATAGGCCGCCCAATGGTACAAGTCGCTTTGGCTTGGATTCGCCAGAAGGAAGGTGTAGCAGCACCAATTATCGGCTATACGAGGTCAGAACAGTTTGAGCAGATGCTCGGTGGTTTGGACTTAGTGTTGGATCAAGAAATGATTGACCGGTTGGAAGCACCCTATATCCCTCACGTGCCAGTAGGGTTTTAAATAGTCATTCGTTAAATGAAGGACTATTTGATTCCAGAATGCATGAAGGACTGGATAAACTGTCTTTGAAACAGCAGAAACGCTATCATTAATGGAGCCACCGAAAGCAGGGTTGCTGCCGAAACAATGGACCAATCGACTCCTGATTCTGGTGCTCCAAAAACCCCTAAACCAACCGTAAGAGGCCTTGTCTCGACAGAATTACTAACAATCAAAGGCCACAAAAAATTATTCCAGTGGTGACTGATTGAGACCAATCCGTAAGCAAGGTAGGTTGGTTTCGCCAAAGGAACATAAACTCGCCAAAGAACACCAAACATCCCACACCCCTCCAATCGAGCTGCTTCCTCTAACTCTTTAGGAGTAGATTTGAAAGCTTGCCTCAACAAGAAGATCCCAAATGCACTAGCCATATAGGGCAGCCCAATTCCGGTGATGGTATCCACCAAGCTCAAGTCTGCAAGAGTGCTGTAGTTCTCAACGATTAGGATTTCTGGGGTAATCATCAACTGTACTAGCACCAAAGAAAAGGCGATGTTGTGTCCGGCAAATTGGTATCGAGCAAAGGCATAGGCAGCCAAGGTACAAATAACTAGCTGTGATGCTAGCAGCATCGTTACCAGCAAGAAGGTATTCAAACCATACTGTAGAAAAGGTGCCTGAGAAAGCGCCTCGCCAAAATTATTGAGCGTAATTGGAGCAAACAACTCAAAGTTGACAGCATATTCGCTGGGGTGGAAAGCTGCCCAAAATGCATAGAGCAGGGGTGAAATCCAAAGAAGTGCCAACAACCAGGCCCCAAGGGTTTCTAATCCATTGGAATATGACCCATTTCTATGGGAACGGAGTTGTTCAGTCATCGATAATGAATCCTTCGATCCAATAGGAAAAACTGAAGCAAAGCTATCATTGCCAGGAGAGCCAAGAGCACCACTGTCAGTGTGGAAGCGTAATTTGGATCAAAGTAGGAGAAGGCGTTTTCGTAAATATAGTAGAGTAAAAGATTACTAGCGTTGTCAGGTCCTCCCTTTGTCAGAACAAAGAGATGGTCGACAAGCTTAAAGGAATTCAAAACCGCGTTGATCAACACAAAAAGAGTCGTTGGCATCAACAAGGGGAAAGTAACACGCCAAAAGAAATACCAACGAGACGCGCCCTCTAATTTTGCAGCTTCTTCCAATTCTTTCGGGAGATGTTGGAGTGCTGCGAGATAGAAGATCATGAAGAAACCCGCTTCTTTCCAAACTGTCATCACGATGACCGCACCCAGAACGGTATCTGGATCACCCAGCCAATTGTGCCCCGAAAGGCCAAGTCCTTGTAAGATCTGATCGATCAAACCAATTTCTGGCGTGTAGAAGAATAACCAGATGTTGGCAACAGCGATCATTGGCAGGATCGTTGGTGTAAAATAAGCCATCCTCAAAAATCCTTGACCAGGCAAGGAACGATTTACAAGCAGGGCCATTACAATCGCAATCGCAACCGAAGTGGGTATAGTTCCCAATGCGAACCAGAGGTTGTTAAACAGCACCTTCCAAAAGATGGGATCCTCCATCATTGCTTCATAATTGCTGACCCCAATAAATCGACTTGGTCTGATGGCTGAAGACTTTGAAAAGAAGCTATCAATGAAGGTAGCTATGGTGGGATAGTGCGTGAATGCAATCAGCAAAATTGCAGCCGGAGTCAGCAACAACCATCCGTACACATGTCGCATTCCCGGACTAGAAGATCGCATGAAAAGATATTTTCGTGGAGGGGGTATTGACGGCCCAAGCAATGTCAGACCGTCAATTGAATTTAGCGATAAGAACGCAGTAAACGATCAGCCGTAGATTGGGCTTCCTTCAAGGCAGCTTCCGGAGATTTTGCACCTGTCAAGGCTGCCTGAATGGCATCATCCAATGCCTTCCGAATTCTTCCTGTTTGGAATGTGGAGAGTTCTGCTGTTGCATAATTTAACTGATCTCGAGCTACAGCTGCATAGGGGAAATCAACGACATAGTCTTTTAGCTGAGAAGTCTCATACGCAGCCGGGCTAACACCCATATAACCTGTTTTGATGGACCACTCTGCGGAACGCTCAGGACTTGTCATGAACTTGATCAACTTCATTGCAGCAACCCGTTCTGCTTCTGAGGTCTGCTTGAAGATATAGAAGTTTCCTCCCCCGGTTGGGGTTCCTCTACGTTTGTTTGCAGGTAACATCGCCACACCGAAATCAAACTTGGCGTTGTTCTTGACCGTAGTCAGGTTCCCCGTAGAGTGCCACATGATTGCAGTTTTTCCTTCCAAGAAATTCTGACGCAATGTGCCCCACTCAATGGTCCCTTCCGGCATCACCTTGTGCTTAGAACCCAGATCTTTCCAGAATTGCAGCGCATCAACAGTCCCGGATGCATCAAAATATGTTTGATCTCCTGAGCCACTCATCAAGACTTGATCGTTCTGCATGGTCAGAGCTCCAAACATCCAGTAAGGGTAACCTGTGGAAGGAATCATCATTCCCCACTTTGATCCATCACTGGCTGTCAGTTTTTTTCCAGCTTCCACTAACTCATCCCATGTAGCAGGGGGCTTGTTTGGATCCAAGCCTGCCTCACGGAATGCATCCTTATTGTAGTACATCACAATAGTGGACCGCTGAAAGGGAATGCCCCAAGTTTTGCCAGCAGTACGGCCATTTTCCATGAGGGTCGGATAAAAAGAATCCAACCACGCCTTGTCTTCTGTCGTGGAGACGATGTCATCAAATGCGACGATCGCGTCTTGCTCAATCAATTCGTAGATGTCAATGGAAAACATCACGGACAACTGAGCAGGCTGCCCACTCTTGAGAGCTGCGAGCGCTTTGATTCGGGCATCATTGTAATTTCCCGCATAAATTGCGCTGACTTTGATGTCAGGGTTTTCCTTCATGAAATCATCAACGATCCCATCTACGATTTTAGTCAGTGGACCACCAACGGCCACTGGATAGTACATTGTCAACTCAGTTTGTGCATAAGCAACTGCTGAGGCAAAACAGACCCCTGCGGTCAGCGCAAAACCGGTCGCAAATTTTTTCAGTTTCTTGAACATGCTTTCTCCCTTTTGACGCTGGGAATTAAAGAACCAATCTGGTTCTGAAACTCGACTCTAGCTTTGCTACAGTCGGGTGATGTGACTCATCATGAGGCACAAATTCGGTTGCCATTTCTGTCAAATCCATGGCAGTCAGCTGGGTCCCAATTCACTGAGACCGATTCTCCGATGGATACTTGAGCTTTTCCATCAATGCGGGCCATCAGGCGATGATCTTGATATAACATTCGCAGAACAGTCTCAGCCCCCATGTAGTCAATTGCATCCACAGTCATTGGGATTCCATCATGTGACAGCTGGATTTTCTCGGGTCGAATACCTATCAGATCAACAGATTCAGGGGTTCCAGATAATGCAGGAACTATCTTCTTGGGTAGAATATTCATAGGAGGAGTACCCAAGAATTGAGCAGCAAAGACTGAAGAAGGGGTATCATAAAGATCTGCTGGTGCTCCTACCTGAACAATCCGACCATCTTTCAACAAAACAACCTGATCTGCCATAGACATCGCTTCTGTTTGATCATGTGTTACGTAGATCATGGTCAGATTGAGATTCCTTTGGAGTCGATGAATTTCTTCCCGCATCTCGGCTCGCAGTTTTGCATCGAGATTGGAGAGTGGTTCGTCCATCAAGCAAACTGGCTGATTGGCTACAATTGCTCTAGCCAAAGCAACGCGTTGACGTTGTCCTCCTGAGAGTTGGGCTGGCTTTCTGGAAAGCAACTGATCCAGTCCAACCATCTCTGCCGCCGTACGCAGCCGAGCCTCTCGTTCTGCTGAGGGGACCTTTCTAACCTTTAGGCCGAAAATGATGTTTTCACGAACATCGAGATGAGGAAAAAGCGCGTAGGATTGGAAAACCATCGAGACACTGCGTTTCGCGGGATCTGATTGAGTAACATCCTGATTATCAATCAATACACTTCCAGATTCGGCAAACTCCAATCCCGCAATCAATCGAAGGATTGTTGATTTTCCACAGCCTGAGGGACCCAATAGGACTGTTAGCGTACCCTCCGATGCCTCAAAAGAAACCCCATCAACAGCTCGAAAATCACCCCACTGCTTAACAAGATTCTCGACTCGTACACCGCTCATTCGCTTCCATCCCGACCACAGAGGATCAATTCAGACCCAGATTTATCTAAAATCTCCATGATTCTTGTAGGCGGTTTTTCATCACAAAAAACTTTTGTAGCCTCACCGATTTGCCCCCCCCTGACATGTGCAGCACGTGAGAACTTGGTGTGATCTAAAACCAAGAAAGTTTTTCGACTATTTTTATGAATCAACTGTCGAGCTTGGACCTCTTCATCAGTGAAATCTAACAAAGTTCCATCTTCATCTACCCCGGCAACTCCATAGATCCCAATGTCGAAAATGTAGGAGGAGAGCAGTGTTTCCATCCCTTTACCTAGAACATCACAGTCATTGTTTCGAACTCTGCCCCCAGCAATATGTACTTCGAAGCTTGGATTTGAGCAGGCTAGCATTGCAATGTTCAGATTGTGTGTGAAGATTCTTAGACTTTCGTGTTTGAGAAGGGCTGCTGCGACAATTTCTGGGGTTGTGCCAATACTGAAAGCTAGGGTTGTATGGTGGGGGACATGATCACGAACTTTATCTGCAATCTTCTCTTTCGCTCCTCTTGCGAGGATTTGCCTGGAACGATATGAGAGATTGCCAGAACCACTGATTCGCTCAACTCCTCCGTGACGACGCCTGCCCAAACCACAATCACAAATGATAGTTAGGTCTCTTCGAATCGTCTGAGAGGTGACGTTGTATCGATTAGCTAAATTATCTACACCAAGAAATCCTTCCTCTCGCACCAAATCAGCAATTTGTGCCTGACGCTCCGAAAGATCCATGGGACGAAAATTAGTTCTCATGATTTGGAACTTGCCAAAGAATGTTCAGATGCGCAACTAAAATGTTCATTCGAACATTATTAAAAATTATGAGTGGAGAATTCAGTTTCGATTAAATCAAAAAATTAAGTCTTTTATAACAAAAGCTTAAATTTAATCTTTTCAAGAATATTTGAAAATTTCTGGATTCCACTTTTTTCAAAAGAACAAATTGTCTGATTCAGATGAAAGTGAAATCGAAGTAGGAGGGTCTTCTATGGCAAGAACTAGATGCCCTCAACCTTGCCATAGAGTTTAATCTGGAGATGATCTAAAATCAGAGAGTTTCACATTGAGTGTAGAAGCTAAACCCGTCATTTCGGATAGGTATCCGTAAGCCCAGAGGTTGGGCGTGCTTTGTTAGCTGTTCGCGAAAAGATCGCTTCGGATCTCCGAGTTCATCGGTAGGGAGTCCCTTTAACACTTTCACCATATCCCGATAAACTGTGGGTGTGATTCCACGAATAGAGAGATAACATTCGGGAAGCTCACCGATCGGAGTTTTTAGATCAGGGACGAGCAAATGTAGTTCGTATTTGTCATTCTCGTGATAGGGACGGAGCGTAAAAAAAGTTTCAGCAAAATAGAGATGGTCTTTAGTTACCGACATCCGAAACCAACCAGCATCGCTCCCTTCAACAATTGGGAGACCCGCATTTCTGAATATTTCTGCTAGCTTGTTTAGCTCTTCCCGTTCTGTCTCCCTAGTTTCATCCAATTCCAACCAACCAAGCGGATGAATTTGGATCCAATCAGGAATGTCCTCGAGAGGAAAAACTGCCTGATGTAGCCTTAGCCATGCCAGCCCAATCAACCAGGACTGCTGCCTTTCGTCCAACTCGATTTCCAATGATTGTTCTTGTCCACTACGCCCATAGAGTAATGAACTTTCGAGCCCGTAAGGCAAATCAACCTGCTCTTCCACTAAATCCGCAGTGACCATAGATTGGGGGACATCCTCAAGTTGTTGCCAAAATGATTTGCCAGCACTCTCTCGCCAAGCATCCACAAAAAACTTACGATCTCCCTGCTTTCCAATCAGAATTTCGTCCGAGGTAGCCCAGACCAATTGGCCCTTTGGCAACTCGATTTGTCTCCTGCAAAGCTGTTGAAAGCCTGTTTGTGTTAATTGAACTGTGAAACAGTAAATTTGATATCTTGTGTAAGCATGATTGGCGCGGGCACCCTCCAACTTGTCATAGCTATCAAGTGTTTGGTGTAACTCAGCCTGATAATGCTGTGATAGCAGACCCAATTCTTCGTTCAGTTCTCTTGATAAAGTATGAGGGAGTGCTTGGAGGATGTGATTTACATCCGCAGTTTGTTGCCAAACTAGACGCTCTTCAATGGTTGATTCTGGGAAAGCTTTCTCCAAGTCATGTAAATTGAGGCGTCCACCGATCAGTACATGGTTTGGATTTGCTTTCCGCTCACGATCCTCCCGATGATTAAACAAGAGACTGTTTTCAATTTTAATCAACGCCCAAGCCACTTGCACCTGACGTATCGGGGCAGGCCGATGTTCTCTATGAAAGTGAATTCTACGATTTTCAACCTCGATCAGTAAATTTCGCTGTTGTTCTAGGTAACTTTCATTATGCCACCAGCCACTTTCAAAAAATTGAGGCCTTGGTGTTGCCAAACTATCCAAGAGGGAACGGGCCATGAGACTGGCTGGGTAACTCGTAAATTGCCACAACCCTTCTCGAAGCTTCGTTGAATCCAAGAGGCCCATCGCCTCCCAATTTTGTTGGAGCATCATGACCACGCCTTCAACAAAATCTTTCTTCGTGGAAAGGGTCTCTGTAATGACATCAATCAACTCTTTGGATGAAACTGTACTCAGGAACGGACCTTCCTCAGCAATTCTGGGTAATCTATCCGGTAAAAGTTCCAAAATCTTGTTGATTTCAGCCATGGTATTTTCTTTCAAAATATAATTTGAATGGTTTCAAAAATTTAATCTGGGAGAGTTCTACAAGTAAGTTTTCAATGGCTAGAACTCCCGGTACGTAATCTCTGGGTATAAACATATTTCAATGACGCAGTCTTGGGCTGAACTAAACCTCAGAAAATGATGCCAGTGATAAATTCTTGACACAAGTTGGGTGCAATTGTAACTTCACCCTGCTATCAAAATTTGCATAGCAAAAACGACAACTTAATTTCTGGGAACCAATTGTTTCAGTCCGCTAAAAGCGCATTCCCCCTACCAAGCAGCAATACTAAGAAAATAATTTTCACAGTCAGGTTATGATGCGCTTGCAAGCCGTTCTTGGTGATATCACCGAATTGAATGTCGATGCTATCGTCAATTCATGCAATAACCAGATGCATCTTGGCTATTCTGAAATTTCGAAGAGCATCCAAGAAATTACTGAAGGAAGAATTCAGCAAGCTTTATTGCACGATCCTAACCTTGAACTTCCTGTACCTCTGGGGACTGTCTGCGTAACGAAAGGAGATTTGTTGCCCTGTCGATGGATCTTTCATTTGGCAACACACCGTTCCTGGGAAGAGATGAGTCGAGATGCTCATCTTGAGGAGGGAGATCAGGAATTCTGGGAAATCGTACAAGAACTTGTTATCGACGCAATCCGTGCAGGACTTAACAACCTGATCATTACTTGTGAAGAATTTGAGGCGAAGTCTATAGCAATCCCCTTGATCGGCTCTGGCTCATTAGGATTCCCCACTAGTTTGATGGCAGATGTTATTTTGGGAACGCTCCATCAAATCCTGGAAGAAGTTCCTACAAATCATTTGCAGAAAATTCAAGTAGTCACCTTAGATGAACAAGTGTTTCAAGCTCTTAAAGGAAGGATTGAAGACATAGATTGGGATTTTGCGAAAGAAAAAAACTTTGCCTCAGAAGAAGACTGGGAGGAATTTTTAGCAGAAACTGGCAGTGAATCGCCTGTCTCCAATGATCCTGCTTTAGGAAGTGAGCCTGAAAAAGGAATCCTTGAAAAAGACCTAGAAGAGCTCAGAGAACAGTTACAAACTTTTCGTCAGCGAGAAAAGCGCTTGCTACGACAAATTGAGGAATTAATTCGTGAGAATAAGGAACTGAAATCACAAGCACCTGGGGCTATTTGGGGGCAATCCCAACCAATCGATCTTTGGGCAAGAATTGATTTACCCTCGCCACTAGCTTATGCACAAAATCTGAGAATGGCTGAAACAGACCCGAATCGCTGTCACATCAACATGTTGAATGCAATTGGGATCGTTTCAAAATATTTTTCAGCGCTGATCTGTGCAGAGTATCTTCACGCTGGCTGCTTTTCAGAGGATTTAAATTCAGAATTACGTCATCGCTTTCGTCAAGGTCCGATGACAGATGGTAGTTGGGTTTGGGTCGGGAAACGAATCGCAAGAGCTTTTTACGATGCAGATTTGTATGGACAGCTGGTTCGGGAGGTCCCAAGAGCCTGGATTACAGAACGTGGAGAATGGAGCGGCTTGTCTGAAGCCTTGCAACAATTGGTCAGCTATCGCAATCGCATTCACGATCCCGTGAATGCAGACTCCGGACACGCTAGTGCTTGGTTGGAATTAGTCCTTCCAGTTTGGGTACAGATGTGTAAGTACAGCGAGCCAATGACGTCTTATGAGTTGCTTTTCATTGATCAGATCAGTGATTTCTCAGACGATCTTGGGGAGGAGGTGAGTTATTCAATCAAGCGGTTACGGGGAGGTTTTTTTGTTCCACCAAGTGAAACTCTCAAGCTTCGACAGCATCTTAAAAGTGGCCGACTTTATCTTCAGAGTGCGAACAGTCCAGATCTACTATCACTCCATCCATTCTTAACCTACGAGTATAGTCGAGTAACGAATAATCGTGAAACTTTCTGCTTAGATCAGATCCAGCATTCCACCTTGCACTACAAGGCTTTCCGCTACGCACATCGAAGTAGCCTCAATGACGGTAAGCAGTTTCCCCTTTAAAATGAGTTAGGGGTTGATTGAACATCAACCCCACTTGCTAGAGTTAACAAAAAGTTCAACAGCCCTCCACGTGATAGTCTCTCAGAAAATTGCTTCGGCAAGGATGTCGTAATTTAACAAGCGCTTGAAAAAGTAGCTGCCGGATCCGCTCCCGCGTAATTTTAAATTCCTTGCCAATCTCATCGAGAGTGTACTCTCGCTTGTGGCCAATTCCAAAGCGCATTTTGACAATTTTCTCTTGACGTGGAGGTAACTGTGTCAGCATCTCCTCAATAACCTCTGTAAGATCTGTTCTCATCATAGTTTGAAGAGGGTCTACCGCATTTTGATCTGGCACAACATTCTGCAGAGTGCTTCCCTCCTCACTTCCATAGGGTTTATCTATCGAAAGAGGATCATTCATGTTGTGCAACAATTCATGAACAAGCTCTTCTGGCATCCCGCTGCGTTCAACCACCTCAGCCAGTGTTGGTTGACGTCCCAATTCCATTCCCAACTGCTGAGAGATCTTCAGTACACGTTTCCCTTTATCAATCATGTGCACTGGGATCCGGATGGTTCTCGAATGATCGGCAATTGCTCTGGACATCGACTGACGAATCCACCAACTTGCATAAGTGGATAGTTTGCAGCCCCGCTCGTAATCGAACTTATCGATAGCCCTCATCAGCCCCAAATTGCCTTCCTGGATCAGATCTTCAATCCCCAGCCCACAATGCAGGTACTTTCGGGCAATACTGACGACCAGCCGAAGATTGGATTCCATTAGACGGTTTTTAGCTGTCTTCATGACTTCTAGAGATTTCTGTAATTTCATCACTTGGGATAAAAATTCCTTTTCATCATGACCAGTCTGTTCAACCACATCTCTTTTCCACTTCATAGCTGATTCCAGCAATTGATACTCCTGCAAGACTGCTTTAAATGACTGTCCTGCATAATCCTCAATTTCCATTTGCAGGCTAGCCTCTTTTGAGACATCTCCAGCCTTATTTGCTGCCTCCCAACTCTGCATCTTCTTGAGAAGCTTTTTTGAGTCCACTCTCTGAGATTGTTCAAGCTCAGCAATTTGCTCGCTTGCACATTCGATTTCTCGAGCTTGTTGAACAAGCAAATCTGTGAATTTTTCAATCTGATTTTGATTGAAAGAAATCCACTGAATCTGCGAATGGATTCTCTTGGACAATTTATCTATCTCTTCCTTTTCCAATCGGTTTAATTTTGCAGCTTGACCAGAATTTTTGATCATTTGCCTTGAGGTGAAATCATCAGAAACCAGACGAAGTTGCTGAACCAAGGCCACAACTCGGCTCTCTTCATCCATCTCAAACTCGTCATCATCATTAACAACAGTGATGTGACGAATAGTGATCTCTCCATTCTCCAGTCGTTGAGCCAAGTTTTGGATTTCATCAAAGACCAGTTTTGATCCAAAAAGAATCTCTTCAATCTTTTGACGATTTGATTCAATTTTTTTGGCTAGTGCTGACTCTTGTTTGCGATCAAGCTGTTCCACCCTGCTGACATCTTTTACATAGAGTTGAAAAGCCTCCTGAATCGAAGATTTTTCCTTATCCAGAGCAGATGACTGAGCTGATTTAGTGCCGTAATTTTCTTCATCGACACTTGAATCAGAGACTTCTAAAACTCCAGAAAATCCAAGATGGTGATTGGTATCGTGTTCTGCGTTTACAAAATGTAGAGCTTCCATAATTCCCTCCTAATTGATTTAGATATGCCATTCAGTTTCTAAAGTGAACTTTCAGATTTTCTGACTGACTCCTGAGAATGAGAGGAACTTCCAATTAAATTCTCAAAAATATATTTAATCTGAAAATTGCTTAGAAACCTTTCGTTTATCTGTAGCTGCTCACTCCACAAGCAGTTACGATATCAATAGGATAAATGAGTCAGAAAATATGTGTGAGGAGATCGGGGGGAGAAAAAAATAGCGAGAAAAATCAATAATTTTACTTTTTTGTCACAATATTTTCAGTTTTCAACTCTGTGCTTTTTGATAATTGGACATCAATAAATCTTAGACAGCCTCATCAACTGATTTTCTATAAGTAATTTCAGTATCTTTTACGAACTGTGCATTTTTATATCATTCCAAAATCTCAGTTCATTTACAGAAGTTTTAACGGTGCTTGAATCGGATCATTGCAGAGGGATCCTCTCATTCACCCCCGGACAAACCTCAGTTGGAACGATAATTTAATCAGTCTCTTTATCTTTTAAAATCAATAGTCATCAATAAAATAAAATATAATTTCAGACACTTATTTTTTACTTTAAAGAAACAACCCAATGACCCATCCAAGGAATATACTGTTCATCATGGCAGACCAACTTCGCTGGGACTGTTTGTCCTGCTATGGGAATTCCCTGGTTTCAACTCCAAACATTGACCGATTAGCCAAGGAAGGCGTCACTTTTGACAGAGCCTATTGTCAATCTCCCATATGTGGGCCTTCCCGCATGTCATTCTACACAGGTCGCTATTCCCAGTCACATGGCGCTACTTGGAATGGGATCCCTCTAAAAGTAGGAGAGATCACTCTAGGGGATTTTCTTAGAGAGCAAGGCTTATCAACCTGGCTTGTCGGCAAAACTCATTTCTATCCAGATATCGCTGGCATACAACGACTAGGCATTGAGCTGGAATCTTCAACTGGCCAGTTACTCCAACAATGCGGTTTCCAGATCTTTGATCGGATGGAAGGGCTTTATCCTGAAGGACCCAGGGGAAGATACAATCCTCTCAAATCAACCTACGAAAAATATTTGAATGAGATCGGCTATCCTGGTCAGAATCCCTGGAATGATTGGGCAAACTCAGCGGAGGGAGAGAATGGGGAGGTTTTGGAAGGTTGGTACATGCAGCATGCTCAGCGACCTGCAAGGGTTGCAGAAGAGCATTCAGAAACGGCCTACACAACAAATCGTGCGCTTGAATTTTTAAAACAACATGGCCATTCCCCTTGGTGTCTTCATTTATCTTACATCAAACCTCATTGGCCTTACATTGCTCCAAGTCCCTATCATCAATTATTTCGAGATCTTGAACTACCATCAGCAATAAGATCGCAAAATGAATTGAAGAATCCCCATCCAATCTATGAAGCACTTACCAAAATTCGAGTGAGCAGAGCATTCTCGAAAAATGAAGTCCGGGATCGAGTTTTGCCAACATATCTTGGCCTTGTGAAACAGTTAGATGATCACCTCGGTAGGCTTTTTCAGTTCCTGGAAGATCAAGGATCCTATGATCAAACGTTAATCGTTTTCACCTCAGATCACGGGGATTATCTAGGGGATCATTGGTTGGGTGAGAAAGACTGGTTTCACGAACCATCCGTAAAGATTCCTTTGATCATTCGTGATCCATCCCCAGAGGCCAATTGCTCGCGTGGCTCAAGATCATCGGAGTTAGTTGAATCAATAGATCTGATTCCCACATTCATCGAGGCTTTGGGAGGGACTTCCCCTGATCATATTCTCGAAGGGCATTCTCTAAAGACTTTGCTACAAAACACCTCCAGCAAATCAATTCGAGAATATGCCATTAGCGAATACGATTACTCAGTTGCTCCAATATCTTCACTACTAAATGCAGACCCCAAAAAAGCTCGCATCTACATGGTCGCCACTCAACGTTGGAAATACATTCATACGATCGGGTATCGTCCGGTGCTTTTCGATTTGCAGGAGGACCCGCTGGAACTGAATGATCTTGGAGATGATGCTGGATATTCCAAAATCAAGCGTGAACTCAATGATCAACTCTTGGAGTGGAGTCTCCGTCATTCACAAAGAGTCACGAGGTCTGACTCAGAATTGGTTTCTCGGCGGGGCCGTTCAGAAGGATTGGGTATTCGGATTGGTTTTTGGGATGAGAATGAAAATTGAGTTCTTCTTTATTCTGTTTTTTCTGGATTCAAGCTTTTGGTTCTCCAACATTCTTTTCTTGGAGAAGGAAATCCTTGATGACCGGTATCAGACCTTCAACACCATTTTCTTTGGGCAAAAAGACAGGCAGTCCGAATCGCTGCTGATGATCCTTTCTGATTCCTTCTAATTCTGTTGGAGCAAGTCCCTCTGAGTTAAGGGTCAAAGCAAGAGTTCGGGCCCCATAAATCTTAATCAAATCCAAATCTCCCTGAATATCTGGCATAGGTAGGCTTGCGTTGTTGAAATGCAAAGTCTTCCTTACAGGCACATGCTGCAAGACCACTCCCTTGGCCATGGCGGAGCACAGGAACTCCGATCCACAGGGACCAGATGGATTTCTCAAAGAAGATTGTCCCTCCAATAGAATTAAATCTGGCGAGCAATCCCGATCACACCGAACGATCGCGTCCTCTAATTCCCCAGAGACAAAATCATTGGGAGTCGAATCAAATAGAAAACCGTAATCATGTCCAGACTGCATCCAGCCGGTTTGCCCAGTGAAAATCATCTCGGTCTTGATGCCTGCTTGATTACAAGCCTCCCAGAGCCAACGTGTTGTGGTTCTTTTGCCCACGGCGCAATCCGTTCCCATCACTACAATACGCGGAGCCCGCACTTTAGTGATTTCACCAGACCAGAAGTGTAGATCCATCTTTGAACGTGGTTTGCGGATGTCGTGTAACTTCACCCCCCTTTGCCGAGCCGCTTCAACCAGATGTGGCTTATCCTCCAAAAATTCATGCAGGCCATTGACGATATCCAGCCCTTCTTCGATAGCTTCCTCGATAAAACTCAACAATTCTGGAATCAACCTCCCTCCAGATGGAGTGATACCAACGATGGCCACTTCAGGGGATTCATTCAACTTCTCAAAAGCATGTTTTGCAGTGGCGAAGACGGGTATACCACGAACATTTCCATCCACGATCATTCCTGCATCCTGGCCTGATTTCTCAGGATCAATTACCCCCACTATCTGAAAACGATCTGTCCCTCGAACTAAGCCAAAGGCCGTCTTGGCTTGCTCAAAGTTGAAAGTATGAGGCGCTAGGATGAGTGCTTTTTTCTTCTCTATAGATTTCATCGATTGGCTCAGTGCAGAATGGAAGGGGAGGACTTCAGATTGATGGGGAGTTTGTGCTCATTAGCAAACTTGATCAAGGTTCGCTTTAGTTTTGACAACAATTCGTCCAATTCATCATCGGTGATGCAGAGTGGAGGACACACCATCAAGTGATCTCCAGAATATCCACCTCTTGTTCGACGAGAATAGAGGATCAGTTTTTCCTCGTAAGCCAGTTCAACGATTCGTGAATGTGCATTCCATGCTGGCGGAAGCACCTCCCAAGTCTCACGGTTCGCGACTAGCTCAAACGCAAGCAACAGTCCCTTACCGCGAACATCTCCAATGAATTCAAATTGCTTTTGCAACTCTTCTAAACCAACTCGAAGTTTGGAGCCCTGTTCTTGAGCTCGCTGCATTAAATTCTCTTCCAGCAGTACCTCAAGCACTGCTTTCCCTGCTGCACAAGCCATTGGGTTGCCAGCATAGGTATAACCGTGCATAAAACCACCATCATCCAAAACAGCCTCCACCAATTCTTCTTTGGCAACAACAGCTCCCAAGGGACTGTAACCCGCCGCAAGTCCCTTGGCCAATGCAACGATATCGGCTTGAACACCCCAATGATTAAGCGCTAGGTATTCTCCAGTACGACCAGCACCACAGAGCACCTCATCGGCAATTAACAAAACTCCATAGCGGTCGCAAATCTCCCTGACTTTCGGATAGTAAGTTTCTGGGGCTACCAAAGCTCCTGTTGAAGCCCCACCTACAGGCTCTGCCAAGAAGGCCAAGACGGTCTCCGCACCCTGCTTGACAATCTCTTTTTCAAGCAGATCCGCATATCGTTCACCACGCTGATCCATACTCAGTGAATTCTGATCCCGATACGCCGTGGGTGCAGCAATCTTTGGCATCTCTAAATACATGGAATCAAATGGATCATTCAGGGGTCCATATTGAGTGACTCCCAGTAATCCAAGAGTACAGCCATGATAAGAGGGGCTGAGTGAAATCACTTTATATCGAGAGGATTCACCGTGTGAAATAGCAAACTGTCTGGCAAGTTTTAGGCAGGATTCCACTGTCTCAGAACCACCTGAAGCGAAAAAGACCCGATTCAGGCCCACCGGCAAGACCATGGATAAATCTTCAGCAAACTCTTCGGCTGCATCATTCTCGAAATGCAGCCGATAAGCGAATGCTGCTTGATTCAATTGTTTTTGGATGGCTGCAATTACCTTGGGATGGCTGTGCCCAATATTGGAGACCATTGCCCCTGAAGAAGCATCCAAATATTGGTTTCCCTGCTGATCCCAAAGGTACACTCCTCGGGAATGAGAAACTCGAGGTTTATGATTTCTAGTCTGATAGAAAAGGTGGGAATTAATAGACTTGGAAGGCATCGTCATTTGTTACAACAGTATTCTTAAAAGAAGAACATCACCCCCCAACCCAGAAGGCTTTTTCAAGGTCAGTAAATTGTTGAGCCGGTCCTTCAAATTTGTTTCTGCCCAGTTCCAGCACATACACATAGTCAGCTATTTTCAGGGCTTGCCGAATCTCCTGATCGACCAGGAGAATCGTCAATTCATCAACCGTGACGAGCATCTTTAACATTTCGTAGACTTCTTCCGCCAGCATCTTCGAGAGTCCTGCAGTGGGCTCATCTACGAGCAACACCTTGGGTTCTGCCATCAATGTACGACTAATCTCAACCATTCTTTGCTGACCACCGGAGAGTTCCCCTGTAATCTGCTTGCGCTTCTCACGCAGCACCGGGAAGCGTTCGTAATTGGCTTCAATCTTATCACGAACCTGCTGCTTGTCTTTGCGGAAGGTCCAACCCCCGAGTTGAAGGTTCTCCTCGACGGTCATGTCCTTGAAGACACCGGGTTGTTGCGGGATGTAGGCGAGACCCTTGAGAATCCGCTGATGCGTGGGAATATCAAGGAGACTTTCGTTCTCCAAAACCACATCACCTCGGTTAGGCTTAAGAAATCCAAAGGCTGCCTTGAGAGCAGTCGATTTGCCGACACCATTTGCACCAAGGATTGTGGTGATCTGTTTCTTTCTCGCTTTTACATTCAGATCCTGCAGGATGTTGAGATCCTTGTAATAGCCGACATCCAAGCCTCTGAGTTCAAGCACCCCAGCCGTTGAATCTGTTGCACTCATAGCTTGTTTTCTGTTGATGGGGTTGGCTTGTCGGAGGGCTTTTCCTCTTCATCACTCCCCAAGTAGGCCTCAATCACCGCAGGGTCTTTCTTCACATCAGCAGGAAGTCCATCGGCGATCAGTTCCCCAAAATTCAGTACCAGTAGCCTACCACAAAGGGTGAAGATCGATTCCATTTGATGGCTGATCAGAATGATCGCCTTTCCAGCATCATTGACACGTCGAATGTATCCATAGATGATCTCCATCAACTTTGGGTGAACTCCCGCAAAGGGCTCATCCAAAATGATGATATCTGGATCCAGCATCAGCAATCTGCCGAGTTCCAGCAATTTTTGCTGTCCTCCAGAGAGCGCTTGAGCGTACTCGTTCCGCAAGTGATCAATCGTCAAAAATTCGAGAACTTCCATCGCTTTGGGAAGCACCTGCTCCTTACTGACCGTAAGATCCTTTGCCAAAGCAGGAACAAATAGATTCTCCAGCACGGTCATTCTGCGGAAGGAACGAGTCACCTGAAAAGTCCGACCCAGCCCCGCCCGGGCTACTTCAAAAGGAGGCAGTTGGTCGATCCTTTTACCGTTCAGGTAGACTGTGCCGCTATTCGGAGTGATTGCCCCATCAAGAATGTTGGTCAGCGTGGTTTTACCAGCTCCATTTGGTCCAATCAGGCCAATCAATTCTGGCCCCCTAACCTCAAAGGAGAGGCCTTTGAGTACATGGTTCCCACCAAAGCGCTTGTTCAGGTTGCGGACGGAGAGTTCCATGATCAGGCTGTTGGATTACTTGAGGATTCACTGGTGCGTTTGGCGACCGTCTCCGCTGCAACATGCGCCCGTGTGAAGTATTCGATGATTGGGGTGATCAATCCATTCCTGTAGAACCGTAGGGTTACCATCAGCAATACTCCGAAGAAAACAAGACGCCAGATCGTCATATCCACCTCGACACCACCAATCACGAAGCTATTCCGGAGCATTTCCAGAATGAACTCGATGATGATCGCTCCAATCGCTGCGGCTGCAAAGTTTTCCAAACCTCCAATGACTGCCATTGCCACGACGAGGCTCATCTGCATAATCATCAGATTGTTTGGAGTGATGATTCCAATGTAGTGGGCTTGAACTGCTCCTGCTAAAGCCGCCATCGTACAGGTAATCACGAAGACAAGAACTTTGTAGCGAACAATATTGATTCCTAACGCCGCTGCCGCATCTTCGTCCTCTCGCAAGGCCCGAATGAAGAGTCCAAATCGTGATTGTGCAAGCCAAGCTAGGATGGCTAGACAAGCAAGCAGCAAGAAAAACATTACAAAGTAGGGAGGAATTTTGTCGGTCTTGGTAAATTCATATCCAAACAAAACCACCCCATTCTCAAACAAATGTGGAAGCTCGATACCCGCTTGCCCACGGGTAATGTCAATTTCAGCGCTGATCGTAGCCCGGAGGATTTCAGAGAAGCCAAGGGTGAATAAGGCCAAGTAAGCTGCTCGAAGACGAAGTACCAGCATTCCAATTAAAAATCCGAATAGGGCGCCCAGTGACGCACCAATCAGTATTCCCAAAACGATCGGCATGGGTGTGACTTCCACAGTACCATTCCAATTCTCCATCGCTTTGGTCAGGCAGTCTTGGGTTAATGTACTGGAGGTGACCCCAACCGGATTCTTGATGATGAAATACTGATCTCCAAAAGCGAACTCCGTACAAAGCCCTGTCGGTTCAGGCGAGAGATAAAAGTAGTGACTAAAGAGAGCTGTTCCATAAGCGCCCAAGCCCATGAAGCCCATGTGTCCAAAGGAAAACTGACCCCCGTATCCGGCAAGCATCGACCAGCTTGAGGCCAAGATTGCGTAGAAGAAGCCTGTGATGCAAATGTGCATGATGTAGTCGTAATCACGGCCACCATACATGAAGGGGAAGGCCAGGAAGAATCCTACAATTCCGAAACAGATTAGCCAGAGGACTTGGATTCTAGTCATAGCTTACCGTGGGTTCCACTGGCGAAACGACGACCCATCAGGCCTGTTGGCCGCAAGAGTAGGGTGAGGGTCAGGACAATCATTCCGTAGGCTGGAATGTAGGACGAGGCCTTTTGGGGGTCTGGCACACATCCCGTTCCAGCAGCTTCCACCAGGCCAATGATGATCCCTCCGAAAAAGGCTCCAGGTAATGAACCCAAACCGCCAAGCACGACGATCACAAAGGAGCGCATCGCCGGAATTAAGCCTACATGCGGCAACCAGGAGAAAGCTTGCACCAGTGTCGCTCCAGACAGGGCAGCAATCATCCCACCCATCGCGAAGGCCAACATGTTCATTCGATGAGGATTGATTCCCGCAATTGCTGCTGCCTCCCGATCCTGGCTAACTGCTCTGAGCGCTTTGCCAGTCCATGTCTTGTAAAGAAAGAACAATAAGCCTAACAAAACTAAAATAGAGATGACTGCTGCAATGAAGCGTGGATTAGAGATCGAAACGGTGTCAAACAACTCCATGTTTCCTCGACTGGTCTTGATCAGCCAGGGATCTTCCTTTGATGGGAATCGGATTCTAGGAAAATCAAAAAAACGTTTGGCTTTAACTGGATTTGAACCGGCTACGGCTTGAACAAAATACATTAACGTGAAGGCCAGTCCAAATGTGACCAGGATCCCATATTCAACAGGTCGCTCGATGCGACCATCGTACATCGGTGTCAGAAACAAGCGTTCGAACAATGCACCCAGAATAAAGGTAGCTAAGCATGCGATCAAAATCCCCACCACGGGCGAAATACCGGGAAACCAAACGACTGTGACGTAGTAAGTGATCATTCCCCCAATCATGTAGAATTCACCATGGGAGAAACTGACAACGCCAAGAATTGAGAAAATCAAGGTAAGTCCAAGTGCCATCAAACCGTAAATGATCCCGATGATGAGTCCATTTGTGATTTGGGACAGAACAAAGGAGCTATTGGAAACACAGTTATTTTCTGGATCAGCGAGAGCGAAGGCAGTCATCAGAATGCCAACTGTCAGTAAGGAGGGCAGAATAATCAGTTTCTTGCTGGCTTCTGGAGTTCTAAGCCAGAGAAAAAGCAGACCTATGGGCCCTAGAGATGCTCCAATCAAGGAACCCATCAGCACTGCGTTTGAAGTGTCGAGATCTTTTGCAAGATAGATCCGCCTAGTACCAATGCTCCCAACAATCCCCCAGACAAGCAGCCAGAGGGTTGTCCACCAAAAGATTGGGGCGAATTCCATAAATCAGATTACTGTGGGGATAAGAAGGTGGGGGTCCAGAGCAATAAGCTCTGGACTTTTAATTATTAGATTAATCTACGTATTCAGGCTCACCTGTCTTGTAGGCGTCTGGATAAACAATGGTCATCGTATTGGAAGGTTCGCCTTCCTTTTGATATTGGACCATGGTGATCGCTACATCCGGCCACTGATGCCACCATTCATCACCTTTACCATCAGCTGATGGGTCCTTTTTAGAGCCATATGGAAAGTAAATTCTTCCCAATACCCCATCATATGAAATATTTTCTAAAGCACTGACAATAGCATCACCATTGGTCGATCCAGCTTCATTAATCGCCTGAGCAAGGATTCCAATCGAATCATATGCTTCCAGAGCAAAGCTCTCCACACCAGATTTGCCAGTCTTAGCCTTGTAGTCTCTAGCAAATTTAAGAGCACTCTCAGAATACATAGTTTCTGGTACTCCAATTCGGGCCATAAAGGCTAGGTTTCCATCAGGAACATTCTCCCAATAGGCCTTGCTCTCCAGGCCTGCTTGATTTGCGTGAAACATAATATCTTGAGGACCAGTACCCGCATCAGCAGCTTGCTGAGTGAAATTGAATCCTGCTTCACCGGTCAACAAAACAATGATGTAATCAGGATTCTCTGCCTTCACCCGCTCAACAATCCCTGCAAAGTCCTGGGTTCCGATATCTACTCCAAATGTGACAGAACTGATCCCCTTGGTCCCAAGGCCTACCTCGCACTCCTTGGCAGCAGGAATCCCGTAGTCAGTATTTTCTGTAACGATGGCCACCTTCTTAACACCAGGCGCCTGTGCAGCAAATTGCCAGATCACTCCGGAGGCCCATGAACTCAGGGGTGCAATACGGAAAATGTACTTCTGTTTGTCACCTGTGATTGTATCATTCCAGGTTTCAGCAAACACGACCGGAATACCACGAGCATTGGCTACATCCTTGGAAGCAACGCCAACAGAACTGTGATAACCACCCCCCACAGCTACAACCCCATCCTGAGTGATTAGCTTTTCCATCATCGCTGTAGCTTTTTCAGGCAGCCCTTCTGTATCGGTAATGACCACCTCAAGATCACAACCCAACACGCCACCAGCTGCATTCACATCTCTCTCGGCCAACAGCATGGCATCTCGCATTGCTTCACCACCAACAACGGATCCTGGTGCTGAAAGAGGAGCAAGACCACCCACCTTGTGGACACAATCTGCTGCAAAAGCACTTGCAAATGGAACCACTGACAGCGAAACCGCCATCAAACAGCACTTGAGAAAATTAGTCTTCATGTCCTCTCCTTTTGAAAGAATTTAAAGATTTCCCAGAATTTTTGATTCGGTTCTGAGAAAAAGAGGTGGGGAATCCTATGAAGTTCAACTCTACTTGGCAACCAAAAATGCGACATATATTTGAAGATTTCCGACAAATCCTGTAAAGCATCACATTTTTTCGGTACAAACTATTTCAAAGATCATTCTGAATCCCAATCAAAGTGGTCCACATGAATGGACTCGAAAAATATAATCAAAATTTCCATGACCTTGATGGAAGGCTGATCCAGCCTGACTTGCGAATAGGTTTCGTGCTCGTCCCGGGCTTTACGATTCTGCCACTAGCTGGCTTCATCGATACGCTCCGACACGCTGCTGATGAATCAGACCACAGTCAACAAGTCTATTGTAAGTGGAAAATCTTGGGCCCCTCGATGGAACCGATTCCTTCCAGTTGTGGTATCACCATTCCACCATGGGAATTATATGGAGACCCAAGCGAATTCGATTACATTGTTGTCGTTGGAGGACAAACCGACCTGCTTCGTTCTGTTTCGGAGCAAACTTATGAATTTCTCAAAAAAGCGGAAGAGCTCGGGATCCCTTTAGTCGGCTTGTGTGTGGGTGTATTTGTATTGGCAGAAGCAGGCTTATTGACAAATCAAAAATGTGCTGTTCATCCAAGGCATCTTACTGAATTCGTTGACCGTTATCCGAATATAATTCCAATAATAGATGAGCTTTTCGTGATTGATCTTAATCGGATCACTTGCGCTGGAGGCACTGCAGCCATTGACCTTGCGGTCAGCATCCTAATGAACCACCTTGGTGAGACCCAAGCTCGAAAGGGGCTATCTCATATGATGGTGGATCAGCATCGCGAAAATCTCCACACCCCACGACACCCTTATGATGAGTTGGATCATTGTCAGGATCCCAGAATCAAGGATGCTGTCGCATTGATGAAGAAAAACCTCACCTTCCCTTTTGGTGTTAAAGAATTAGCCTCAAAGCTTGGCTGTAGCCAACGCCAACTGGAGCGAGCTTTTCAAAAGCACGCGCAAATATCACCAGCAAAGTTTTGGAGGCAGCTTCGAATCAAGAGAGCACGTTGGTACTTATTGAATACCAATTTGAACATCACCCGGATTGCCTTCGACTGTGGCTTTTCAGACTGTGCTCATTTTACGAATCTTTTCACTCAGGTTTATGGCGAGTCTCCTAGTCGATTCCGCTCCGTTCGGTTGCAGGCATCTCAATCAACTCTCTAAAGATCTCAGTCACAACAGACATTTTTAAAATCTCAAAAAGTATTGATGAAATTCATTTATTCGGATTCACATAAACTCCACTTCCCTCAAGCAGAGTATCATCGTGGAGAGATGGTCACCCCTTTTGAAAAACCAGAAAGGATCGATCTGATCACAGCTCGTCTAGATGAGGTTGGTTTTACTGGTATCCAATGTGATGAGTTATGGAATTCAGAACCTGTTCTGAAGGTTCACTCCGCAGATTATCTGCAGTTTCTTGAGACTGCTTGGCAAGAGTGGCTAGCTGCTGGTTTCGACGGCGATCTGATGGCGGGAAACTTCCCTGTTCGAAGGATGCAGCAACGGTGTCCAAAGCATATCGATGGCAAGGCTGGTTTTTACAGCTCTGGAAATGACACTTCGATCAACGCAGGAACTTGGGAAGCTGCCCAGGCTTCCTGTATGGCAGCTCAGCAAGCACAAAAAGTCGTTGCGAACGGAGATGCAGCTTGCTTGGCGTTGTGCAGACCACCCGGTCATCATGCAGGTAAAGATCTTTTCGGAGGGTATTGTTTCCTCAACAACGCTGCCGTCGTAGCCCAAATGTTTCTTGATCAAGGCGCTAAGAAAGTTGCCATCATCGACATAGATTTTCATCATGGGAATGGGACGCAGGATATCTTTTATGAGCGAGGGGATGTTCTCTTTGCCTCATTGCATGGGCAGCCAGAGGATTCATTCCCTTACTATTCAGGATATGCGGATGAAACTGGGGAGGGAGATGGGGCTGGTTGTAACTTCAATTTTCCAATGCCTCCAGGAACCAGATATGAAACTTGGGCTGAGGCTCTGAACGAGGCAATCTTTCTCATTCAAAATTTCAGCGCAGAGGCATTGATCGTGTCTCTGGGAGTGGACACCTACAAAGAGGATCCAATCAGTTTCTTTTGCTTGGAAACAGCCGACTATCTCCGATGTGGAAAGCAGATATCTCTGCTAAATCTACCGACAGTTTTTGTTTTGGAAGGAGGCTATGCGCTGGATATGGTGGGCCAGAATGTAGCGAATGTCTTGCTTGGCTTTGAAGGTGGTTAATCCAACTTACTGAATTGATTGACTCAATTAATGAAAAAAGGCCCAACAACTATTGCTGGGCCTGACTATTTCAAGCTACTTTTTTGCAGAAATACCAATCTGTACATTCGTAGCCTTCATTAACTCTAGCCTCTGCAGCCTCTGTAGTTGCAGGCGGAGGGACAATCACCTTATCCCCTGGCTGCCAACCTTCTGGGGTGGCCACCTTATTTGCGTCAGAAGTCTGCAGAGCAGTCACTAGCCTGAATATTTCATCAATGGATCTTCCATTACTCATCGGGTAATAAACCATTGCCCTCATGATTCCTTGTGGGTCAATGATAAATGTTGCGCGTACCGCTGAGGTATCTGCTGCACCGGGGTGAATCATTCCATAAGCTCTCGCAACATCCATTTTCAAATCTGCAATGATTGGAAATGGGATCTCCACTCCAAATTTTTCCTTGATGTTGCGAATCCAAGCAATGTGACTGTAGTGGCTGTCGATAGAAAGGCCGAGAAGCTCAGTGTTCATCTCCTGAAACGCAGCATGCTTCTTGGCAAATCCAATAAATTCGGTTGTGCAGACTGGAGTAAAATCAGCGGGATGTGAAAAAAGAACTAACCATTTCCCCGCATAATCATTCAGTTTTTTTAAACCAGCTGTGGTTGGAGCCTCAAACGCTGGGGCAGGCTCATTCAATCTAGGAAAAGATGGGGTGGAGACTGAAGTTTCCATTTTTGGGTCCTTTTAGAGAGAAGTAAAGTGCATGAATAATAATATTCATGTATTTAATAATTTGAATATTAAATTAATTTAATTAAATTTCAATAAAAAAATTGCAGAGACATCCGAATTTGTCTGGCTCAAACAAATCGATTTGGTGATATTTGACCAACGAATTTCAGAAATTTTCAATCAATCACAGACGATTTGAATACTTCAATCAAGTAAAGTCAGAGAAGAATATGCTGATCAAAGACCCACTCAAAATTGAGGTTCAGCGAGGTGGATACCGGGAAAGCCTGCATCTCGTCCATGCAGTCGTAACTGATTCATCAGGTAAGGTGGTCGAAGGTTGGGGCGATATTGAATTTCTCACCTTCCCACGTTCTGCAGTGAAACCTCTGCAAGCGATCCCGCTGATCCTGAGTGGAGCTGACGAACGCTTCCAAATGAGTACTAAAGAGTTAGCGATGGCTTGTTCCTCTCATGGCGCTGAACCGGCTCACTTACGAGTAGTTGCCTCATGGTTGGAACGTATTGGCTGCGAAGTAAATGATTTGGAATGTGGAAGCCATTGGCCAAGCCACGAGGAGTCAGCTCATGATCTTTCGAGAGCAGGGAGTTACCCGGTTCCCATTCATAACAACTGTTCTGGAAAACATACGGGTTTTCTTACTTTGGCAAAACAGCGCCAACTTGATTCAAAGGGATATATTCATCCAGACCATCCGATCCAACAAGAAATTCGCTCAATTCTTGAGTATCTGATGGAGATTGATCTTAGAAATGCTCCGATGGGGATTGACGGCTGTTCCATTCCAACCTGGGGAATCCCCTTGAAAGCAATGGCGAAAGGATTTGCCCGATTTGCTACGGGAGATCAACTTACCAAAGAACACAAGGTGGCATGTGAGAAATTACGATCCGCAATGGTTACTGAGCCCTTTTATGTGGCAGGAACAGATCGACACTGTACGACAGTGATGAAAGCTTTTGGGGGAAGTGTTGTTTGTAAAACGGGAGCAGAAGGGGTATTTGCTGCAGGAATCCCTGAATTAGGATTGGGGATTGCCTTGAAAGCTCAGGATGGAACCAAAAGGGCAGCTGAGGTCGCCCTCAGTCACATTCTTCATCAGCTTGGAGCCAAACCAAAAGACCCAGATTTTTCCATTGAGCAGCCGCTTTATAACCGCAATCAATGGAACATCGGTTCAGTGCGGCCTGTGGACTGAGTTCTGAGAGCATCTGAAGATTCAATAAATTGGTTATTTGAACCATCATCGAGCTTAAAGAGATGGAAAATGAGGCAAGAGACAATTGAAAACTTGGCGATGCTGCTCAATTTCTTGAGAAGTTATGAAATTTTAAGCGAGGTGAGGCCGACCAATTTTCACTTAAATGGAAAAGGGTTCATTCATTTTCATGATGAATCAGATGGCCTCTGGGCTGATATTTTCCTTTCCAAGGGTCGAATAAGAATGCCGGTGAACACTGCTTCTGAACAAGCAGAAGTGATTGGGACCATTGAACCGGCCTTAGAATCCTTGGAATCAGGTGCGCAGAAAAGAAAAATAAGTAAAAGTCGAACAAATCGAGGCAGATAAAACAGTCTTGGCATTGGTGATGAACGGCAGCCTGCGGGGGGCAAATTGCCAAATCGAACCTGAGAATCAACAATGAAAAGGCTCCTTATCATTTCAAGCTTGTCACTCTTACCTTTTAACAATTTTGCAGCCGAACAGGTCAACTTTTCAGAAAGCCAATTCGAACAAAACTCCCACCAAATAGAGATGAAGGAGGTTCTAAAAGAAATTCAGGAGACCTGTCAGGACCAAAATTCGCTCCTCAGATCAGCGCTCCGAATATTGAGAACAGCCCTGCAAAAATCTTCGATCGATAGCGAATCAGCCTCACACTCAAGTGATGTAAAATTATCTGCAAAGATCAGTTTGGATGGTCTGGACCTCGTTCAGTTATTCTCATTGAAAGGTTCTATGATCCAGTCCGCTGATTCCCAAAGTAAGCCCAAATGGTGTGTTCACTAAAAATCAATTTATAGTTTTGGATCAGGATCCGCTGTATTTTCGCCACCTTCCTGAACCAGCAAGTGGTGCATGACTGAAGCTGCCTGCCGGAAAGTAACCGCTTCCTGGTAGGCAGGATCTGCAAACCAAGCATCTACTTTTTCTTTGCTTGGGAACTCAAGAATTACGAGCCTTCCAGAATATTCCTCACCTTCTAGGCAAGTAACTGGTTCACCTCTCGTTAAAAACTTACCACCATATTTTTTAACAACTGGAGGAGTACGATCTGTATATTTTCTGTAAGTTTCTGGATCATGAATTGTCATCATTGATAAGACGTAAGCAGGCATCTGAATTTCTCCTTGAAGGCATTTATAAATCTGCAAGCAGATCTTAGAGTCATAGAAGAAGCATCACAACGACATTTCTTTGTCTTGATTGAAAATATCCTAAAGTTGAGCATGGTACAGTTGAATTTGTAGTCGTCAGGCATTCGAAGTTTTCAAAAATTGGTTCATTGACCAAAGTTTGAGCTAATTTCTGAATTTAGAGAGTTCTTTTTTACTTATTCTGAGGATTGAAATTGAAAAAGTTAGGCTGGGGGTTGGTTGGTGGTGGAGAAGGAAGTCAAATCGGCTTCGCTCATCGGGCTGGTTCTGTCATGGATGGAAAATTTCAATTCCTTGCTGGTGCTATGGATATTGATCCGCAGAGGGCTGTTGAATTTGGCATCGCCCAGGGACTTGATAAAGAAAGATGTTACGGTGACTGGCAGGAAATGTTGGATAAAGAGAAGAACAGAGAAGACCGTATACAATTAGTAACGGTTGCGACTCCGAATGCTACCCATCATCAGATATCGAAAGCATTCATGGAGGCTGGTTTCCATGTCCTTTGTGAAAAACCAATGACAATGACCGTTGAGGAGGCCAAAGATCTGGTTGAAGTATCCAAAAAGACCGGCCAGATTTGCGCTGTCAACTATGGATACACAGGTTATCCCATGGTACGCCAAATGCGATCCATGGTGGAAAATGGCGATTTGGGAGCGATTCGGGTTGTCGTTGCTGAGTTTGCAGGTGGATTTATGGCCGATGCTAAGGACGCAGAGAATCCAAGAGTTCGCTGGAGATTTGATCCTACCCAAGCCGGGATGGCGGCAGTCACGGTAGATTGCGGGATTCATGCACTCCATATGGCTTGCTTTGTGACAGGGCAAAAGGTCACATCTGTCTCCAGTGATTTCGGACATGGGATAAAAAGCCGACAATTGGAAGATGACAATCTTTCAGCCTTTAGAATGAACAATGGAACCATTGGACGTTTATGGACCAGTGGTCTGGCTATTGGCCGAACCCATGGCCTTACTCTTCAAGTTTTTGGGGAAATAGGTGGACTTCGCTGGACTCAGGAGCAACCCAATCAATTGTTCTGGACTCCTCTCAATCAGCCTACGCAAATTTTGGAGCGTGGTGGGAATTATCTTTCTAAAGCAGCTCAGCGAGCCAATCGCATCACCGTCGGCCATCCTGAAGGGATGGTGATGGCTTTTGCCAATCTTTACCGTGATTTAGGAGATACAATCAATGCAATGAAGGAGGGAAATCGTCCGGACGAAATGGCTTGTTGGTATCCGAACGTTGAAGATGGTTGCCACTCGATCGAGATCGTCCAAGCGATGGTAGAATCAGCTAAAGGAGGAAGTGTTTGGGTGGATGTTCAATAGATTAAAGATTTGAAGAGTGAAAGGGCCATCTTGTTTGGCCCTTAAGAGAGGATCAGAACTCAAACAACGTCGTCACCAGCCCCAGCCATAATCAGTTTGCCCTCCTCTTCCAACTTTTTGACCACTTTGATGATTTTCTGCTGAGCACCTTCCACATCTGCCACTTTGACAGGTCCCATATTTTCAAGATCATCGTTCAGCATCTCTGCAGCCCTCGTCGACATCGAGCTAAGAATCAGTTCTTTTACTGCATCGCTAGCGGTTTTAAGAGCCATCGCAAGATCGGCCTTATCAACGTCCTTCAATACCGTCTGCATTTGCTTGCTATCGATCAAGGTCAAGTCTTCGAATGTGAACATCAATTCTCGAATCTGTTCTGCCAAATCTGGGTTCGACTCTTCTATTGTCGAGAGAATTCTTGTTTCGGAAGCTTTATCAATCGCATTAAGGATCTCGGCTACTGGAGCCACTCCACCGACTTTGGTAACCATACTGCCTGCCTGCTTCATCTCATCGGTCAAAACCTCATTGAGTTCGTTGACAACTCCAGGGGGGATACTGTCCAATGAAGCAATACGATAAACCACATCAGCCTGTAAGTTTTCCGGAAGTGATCTCAATACAGTAGCCGCCTGATCAATATCGGTCAGATAGGAGATAATCAATGCGATGGTCTGTGGATGTTCAGTACGGATATAGTTGGCAATCATTATCGGATCGATGTACCTGAGCGCATCCAAGCCCATGTCATCAGTTTGGGAACTCATAGCAGCATTGAGTTCCTTGGCTTTCTCAGGTCCAAGCGCTGCAGCAAGGGCATTTTTGATGAAATCCGGTGAAGCCATCAAGTCTCCACCGCCATCACTCATTACAGACTGTCGATAAAACTCCTCAAGAACTTGGTCCAATTCCTCAGAAGAAATATCGTTGAAGCGAGTCATGTAGTAACCGACTTGCTGAATTTCTGCCTCTTCCAGGTTTTTCATCACTTCTGCTGCTCCCTCTTCACCAAGTGCCAGGAGGAGGATCGCTGCTTTTTTTGGTCCTGTGAGTTTTCCTACTGCCATTCATCCATCTCTGTTTTGAGTAAATTTCATCAAGATTTTCAGAAATAATTACCTTACTAGTAAGGATGCAAGGCCCATACTTGGAATTTTTTTCTCTTCATTCCACAATTTTGTGAGATCACTGTGAGCGTACACCAGCTCTAAACAACCAAATTTCTGATTGAAGGATCTTCAACAAAAAGTAGGATTGGAGCTTGTAGAATTAAACTGAGAGTTGGAAGAAGTTGATGAAGACTAAGGGAACTTGAAGATATTTGGCGGGCTGGTCGGGGTGACTGGATTTGAACCAGCGACCACACGCCCCCCAGACGTGTGCGCTACCAGGCTGCGCTACACCCCGACTTGAATTCCCAAACTATATCGTTTTTGATCAGTGTCAAGAAGAAGGTGAATGCTTCCAAGAATCGTTTTAGTAGAACCCCAAGGAGCACTCAACGTTGGTTCAATCGCTCGAGTGATGATGAATTTCGGCTTCAACGAGTTGTTTCTAGTCAATCCTCGTTGTGATCCTCAAAGTGAAGATGCTCTCAAAATGGCAACTCATGCCAAAGAGATTCTGCAAAAGGCGAAGGTTGTTCAAAGCCTTGAAGTTGCTCTCCAAGATTGCTCGAGAGTCATTGCCACTACAGCTCAGCAGCGTCATCGAAATCGGAAGTTGGAAGGCCTACAATTGCCTTTCAAATGGCTGATTCATTCCAACAAACCCAATGCACTAATTTTTGGTGCTGAAGACCGTGGTCTTAGTAATGAGGAACTGGAGTGGGCGCAAAGATGGGTTCGGATTCCGACCGGGGCATATCAAACATTAAATTTAGCTCAAAGCGTCGCAATTTGTTGTTACGAACTGTTCGGACTCCAAGAACAAATCCCTCAAAATCCCTCTGAGAAACCAACGAGTTCAGAAGCAGAAATAAATCGAATCAATCAATTCCTAGAACGATGGGCGGACCAACTGCATCAGGTTGGCTTTCTTCTTCATCACACCAGAACAGAAAGAATGGCAAAGTTGCGCAGCATCCTCTACCGTTCAGAGCTATCTCAAAACGATTTGGCATTGCTGGAAGGTATTGTTTCTCAGACTAATTGGGCCTTGCGTACCAATCCACTTAACACTTCAAAAACTTTACTAGATCAAGATGGACAAGATACTGATCGTTGATGATCAGGAGAATAATCGCTTAGTCATTGAAGATATTTTGCGGAAACAGCCCTCAAGTATTCGAAGTGTCTGTAGCGGCAAAGAAGCCCTAGAAACTGTGAAAGAGTGGGTGCCTGATGTGATGCTGATTGATCACATGATGCCGGAATTGAGTGGAATAGAAACAACACGACTGTTAAAAGAGCAACCTCGCTTTGCTCATTTACCAATCTTAATTGTTACCGCAAAGAATGATCGGCAAACCCTCCGAGAAGCTTTTGATGCAGGGGCCGTTGACTATATTTTAAAACCCGTAGAAAAAACCACACTACTTGCCAGAATCAATTCGGCGATTCGAACAAAAAAAGCTTTTGATCAAGTTCAAAAACTTTCACAGAACTTACTACAACAAAAACAGGAATTGCAGGATTTCACTCATATGGTGAGTCATGATCTAAAATCTCCTGTTGTTGGTGCAGCCAGTCTTTTCAATCTATTTTTGCATCGTTTACAGGAAGATTATCCGGAAATTAGAAATGATCCCGGTATGCATGAATTGTTGGACAGAATTCCAGGTTCATTCACAAAGATGCTCACCTTTATTGATACTTTGTTGAATTATGCGATGGCTGGAAAAATAATTGGGGACATGCAAACTGTTTCTTTGGGAAAAATTCTTCAAACTGTGATTGAACAGTTTGAAGAAGAGCAACAGCAGGGAATCGTTAAATTCAGACTTCCCTCAAAATGGCCCAAGGTACGATGCGATGTTCTAAAGATGAGTCAAGTTTGGCAAAATCTAATCGGCAATTCGATCAAATATCGGGGTAAACTCGATCAAGTTGAGATCAAAATTGGAACGAGGGTTTCAGGGAATTGGTGCGAGTGCTGGATTGAAGATAATGGTAATGGAATTCCAAGCTCAGAAGGGGATAGAATCTTCAAACCCTTCATAAGATTAGATGATTCCAAGCAGGGAAGTGGAATTGGATTGGCAACTGTAGCGAGGATTCTTGAAGCTCATAAGGGCATCATTCGCTTAGATCCAAGATATCAAAATGGGGCACGTTTCTATATGCGTTGGCCCCATCATTCAATTACAGAATAATCTTTGGCCCTTGGATCAAAGCGAATCCTTCGGAAAGGACTACTTAATCTTCATCCTCTACGGAACCTGATTCAGGTCCCTCATAAGTTTCTAAAGTTACTTTCTTTCCTGATTTTTTGATTTTCACTTTCATCCCAACATCCCAACCCATGATCGCAAAAATTTCATTGGGAAGAGCCAACCTTCTACCCTGACCTCCCTGACCTGAGCTTCTGATTTCTGAGATGTGCTCTTTCATCCGAGTTCGTCTGCCTTTGGGGAAATTTGGAGGAGCTTCCTGCAATCGCATCGCTACATCCATCAGATGATTTTTGTAGGTTTGCAGGCTTACCCCTGCTCCCAAAGCTGTAGCTCTTAAACTCTGACCAGATTTAGCAGCACTTTTGGCGGCTTTCATGAAATCTCGATCCGGCATGCTAATTCGTTTTCGCATTCTTAACTCCAATAAATTAAGTTAAATTTGAGAGAGAAATTAATTAAATCTATGATGCACAATGCATGTATCTATTGATAGAGGTAATATTTTTGAACGTCAAATTAAATCTTTTTCAATAAGTAACTTTGAGTACATTTTCTTCAAACTAAGCTCTAGCTCAAAATGAAATAACATGATTGATGAATTCTTGAATCTCCTGAAAGAATCTCCAAAAGTCGAAGTTTTTAATCCTTGGTGGGAAGTAGATTTTGAGCACGATCAGCACAATGATTCTTATAAAGTTAGACAGCAGAATCTTCGTGCTTATTTTTCGGAGAGATTAGGTAAGGTTCAATACATTATGCTAGCTGAAGCACTAGGCTATCAGGGTGGTCACTTCACGGGTATTCCCATGACATCAGAACGATTACTTCTTGGAGAGCTAGCAGAAAAGCAATTGTTCGCAAACCATGTATTTACAGGGAAGCATCAGCGAACAAGTAAAGAAAGATTGAATCAAAAAGGATTCAATGAACCTACTGCAACAATTGTTTGGAGTGAACTTGTTCGTTTTAATTTGACCCACAAAACTATTCTTTGGAATTCGTTTCCATGGCACCCTTACAAGAAACAGAGCGGGTTTCTTTCTAACCGCACACCCAATCCATCGGAGCGAAGAGTCGGGAGAGAAGTCCTCAATTACCTGATAGCTCAATTCCCTAATGTCAGGCTCTTGGCGATTGGCAGACAGGCTCAACAACAGCTAGCAGAAATTGGCATATCTTCTATTGGACTTCGCCATCCAGCTCATGGAGGAGCGCGTCTATTTCGTAATCAACTACAGGATTTAATGGCAGGTCGGTCTAAGGAGGGATGATGTTTTGAAAACAGATAAACAGGAGTGGAAACAGGTGTCAGATATTGATTGAAGAGGCTTGGTGGCTAAAAGATTAACTTTCTTAGTGAGTTTTTTGGACCAGTAATTCAGGGATTTCTTTCAATGTCAAAACTTGGTCCACTCCACCTTTGGCCAAGGCAACCTTAGGCATTCCGTAGACCACAGAACTACTTTCATCTTGAGCAACATTGAAAGCTCCCATTTCCTTCATTTCTAGCATCCCCTGAGCTCCGTCATCTCCCATACCTGTTAGGATCACACCCAAGGCATGGTGTCTTGCTTCCTGAGCTACAGAGCGAAATAACACATCAACCGATGGACGATGTCTGCAAACTAGGGGACCATCATTGAGTCGAATGCGATAGCCACGATTTGCGCTCTCTACAAGCATGTGTTGTTCACCCGGAGCCAAATAGACCTTTCCAGCTTCCACAACTTCTCCATTGGTGGCCTCAACCACTGTTAGTTTAGAGTTTCGATCTAGTCTTTCTGCAAAACTCTTCGTGAATGAGCCGGGCATATGTTGTACTACGACAATCCCTGGCATTGATGCTGGCAACTTCGAGAGGACAGCCAGAATGGCTTCCGTTCCGCCTGTTGAAGCACCGATCGCAATCAGAGGATCTATGGCGTGTCCACCGAGATGTCGAGGAGGATTTTTTGGAATGATGGCGTCAGCTGTATATTTCTCAGGAGATTTTAGAAAGATATCCCCTGCCTTTTTCAATTTTGCCTGTGCAGCTGCCTTGACCGCATCCACGATAGAAATGGAGATCTCCTCCATTCCTTCACGAACGGTTGTCTGAGGTTTGCCGATAACTTCCACTGCTCCCAACTCCAAAGCCTTCAAAGCGTCTGGCGCCCCTTTCTGGGTTAACGCGCTCACCATGACTACTGGCATGGGATGAGATTTCATTAGCCTTTCAAGATATTCCAACCCGTCCATCCCTGGCATCATAATATCTAGCGTCAAGACGTCAGGTTCCAATTTTCTAATTTGTCTTGTTGCGATCTGTGCATCGGGGGCTGTTCCTACCACTTCGATCATTGGATCAGCTGATAAAATATCTGTCATGACTCTTCGCACAAGTGCTGAGTCATCAATGATCAGTACTTTGATCTTGTTTCCTGAAAGGCTCATTCTTTAGGAGATTGGAGATTGAAAAGCATTAAATTTGGTAAGCTGAAAATCTTTCTTGTCAGCCAAATATTCGGAGTGACCCAAGAGTAAGTAACCGCCTGGCTCAAGATAGTTTCTTAAACGGTTTACAATTGTATTCTGCCAGAATGGCGTCATGTAAATCAATAGATTACGGCAGAAGATCACACTGAATTTTGTCTTAATGGGATAACTATCAGAAATCAAATTGATTTTACGAAATTGAATCATCTCTTTCAAAGGTTCAATGACACAATAATTTTGGCCAATTTTTTCAAAATAACTCAGCTTATTTTCTTTGGAGACATTTTGTAATGATTCTTCTGTGTACTCAGCATTTTGGCCAATTTCCAGGGCATTCTGATGAACGTCTGAAGCCAAAATGCGAACATCCCAATCAGTCGAAGGCAGAAATCTCTGATGAAAGAGAATTGAAAGAGTATAGGCCTCCTCCCCAGTAGAGCAACCGCAACTCCAAGCCCGCACTTTTGAATCCCGTTCTTTGAATTTCCGATGTTTAATTTCAGGTAGAATCGTCTCTTCAAAGAATTTCATCTGGGAGGATTCCCGGAAAAATTCCGTCTTCTGAATTGTTAAAATTTGCTCAATCTCAATCCATTCAGGATGATTCGGATTTGTTTCTAGAAAGGAGAGATAGTCAAGGATGCTCTTTTTGAAGGTAGCTTTAACCCGCTTCCCGATCATCAAGAAAAGTCGGTCATGGCGTCGCTTATGGAAATCCATTCCAAGACGATTCTCTGCCAGCCTAGCGAGTAGATCAAATGCTTCCTGATGGGAGCTAGCAGTCTGAGGAGCCACAAGATCCAAATTTAAAGGAGTCGTCAGCATCTTTGTTGATCATTGGGATTTTTCAATTCACTCAAAATCTGGAAGTCCGTCATCAATGGAGCTGCTGGGGCGAATACCCCCTGATGACTGATTATTCCTGGTGTTGGTCAGTAATTTTTGAGAAGAACCTGATCCTTCTTCTGGTTTGTATTCGATTTGCTCCAATTTGAAGACTTCTATGATCTTCATTAGCTCATTGGAATGATCAGACATTAATCGACTGGTAGTCGCTGACTCATCCACCAAGAGGGCATTTTGCTGAGTAATCCTGTCAAGTTCTGAAACTGCGATATTGACTTGTCGGATACCTTCAGCCTGTTCATTTGAAGCCGCCTTGATGTTTTCAATCAGATCGGTCACTTCAGAAACTGCTGTTTGAATCTCCTTCAAATTATCAGTGGTTTGGTTATTTAGTTTTTCAAGATTCTGTCGAGAATTTTCCTTGAGGGCTTCCAGAGCCTGATCCGCTTTTTGAATCATTTCTTGAACGACAGTATTGACTTCTCCCATCAAGGAAGTTCCTTTGGCGACCTGCTCCAAGCTGTTCTTGATCAAGGTACTTATCTCTTCAGAGGCCTCTGCAGAGCGATGAGCCAAATTCCTAACCTCAGCTGCGACAACCGCAAACCCCTTCCCATGCTCTCCGGCACGCGCTGCTTCTACGGACGCATTTAAAGCCAATAGATTCGTTTGAAAAGCAATGTCGTTAATGACGGAGGTGATTCCGGAGATTTTTTCAGAACTTTCTCCAATCCCCTTCATTGCCAGAACCATCTGATCATTCATCTGCTCAGCCTTCACAAAGTATTCACCATTCGACTCTCTCACTTTATCGATGTCGCTCTGATTGGAACTGATGGTTTGATCAAGAAGCGATTGAAGCAGGGATTTCCTTTCCTCAACAACGTCACGCATATTTTGTGAGATGTGATTGGCATGATTTGCACTCTCAGCATTTTGCTGAACGTTTGAAGTCATCTCTTCCATCGCAGAAGCGGTTTCTTCCAGAGAAGACGACTGCTCTTCTGTTCTGGTAGCAAGATCTTGACTCCCTTCTGCCAGGATTTGCGAAGAACTACTGATGTCTGCGGCTCGATCCTTAATTTTGGTGACAATCTCAAAAAGCCGAGTAGTGAACAAATCTATGGCATTTGCAATTTGGCCAATTTCATCCCTTCTTCTCAGGTCAAGGGTCTTGGTAATCTCAAGTTCCTGAACCTGTGCAACCATTTGCTTCAACGGTTTTGCCAAGCTACTGCGCACATAGAAAAATGTGATCAGCATTGCAACAATTGAAATCAAAATTGCGATAGCAATGATCAACATAATCAATTCGTTCGTATATTCATTGACCTCAGCTTCCTCAATCTCCGAAATGATTGCCCAATTAACGTCAGGTATATTCAGTGGACTAAATGCACTCAAAACCTGGTTACCAAGATAGTTGGTAACCAAAGCAGTCCCTTTTTCACCTTGGATCGCCCGAATGGTTGCTTCCGATTTGGCATTTTGAATCAAAATACTACTTTGGAGGCTTCTGATTCGAGTGATCTTTTCGGCGGGGGTGTTTTGCTTCTGTAGAATTCCAAAAAAACTGTCTGGATCCTCAATCAGTAAACGGGAATCATTCCGCATCGAGTAGTCATTAGAGACCATGTATGTTTCACCTGACCTGCCCAATCCAACAGAGTTCCAACTTCCACTATTGGTCATAGTAGTATTGATTTGGTCAATTGGAATCTGAAACACCAAAACTCCAACTGGTTCATCGCCATCGATAATTGGAACGGACAAGAAGCTGGCTGCGCTTTGATAGGACGGGTAGTATTCATCAAAATCAACCATCTTTACCAAATCCGAATTTCGACTGCCCTGAACAGCGCGGAAGGCCGCTGCAAAATTTGACTGGGAATATGGGCCATCTACCAAGGAAGTTGCATAGTCTAATTCTTTGAAAACACTATAAACAACTCTACCATTTTCAGGCTCTACTAAAAATATATCGTAATAGCCAAATTTCTCTAAAAAGTTACGAAAATATGGATGGTAATGCGCATGAAATTCAGAATATTCTCCTCTGTCAACATGGGTTGGTTTATCCATTAAATGTTTACTTCCCAACGGATTTGGATTATCCGCAATAAACGCATGCTGAAAGGCAATTGCCTCAGGACTCAAGCGGCTGAATATCTCATTAATTCTTTCTGTTCTGATGCCATTTCTTTTCTGAAATTCCTCTGAGAAATCTCCTGTATAATAAGACCTCAATTCTTTTGATCTTTGTTGAAGTGTTATCTGAGGCTCGTATTGAAGCAACTCACTAGGATAGCTCTTAAATGACTTATCAAAACTTTTCATGGCTTCAATTACATAGTTTGATTGAGCCATGGTTTGAATTTGCTTTCGGTAATTGTTGAACTGATTTTCTAGAGCAGATTTCTGTACCTCTCTGATTGAGACCATTTGCTGTAACGCTTTTGATTCCAAAGCGTTTTGAAGTGTTGAGATGCTGATGTAACTAATCACAACGATCGAAGTGAGGGTTACAGCCAACACAAGAATCAGAAGTTTAGCTTGGAGAGAGTTCTTGGTCATAATTCCTCGATTAATTACTATTTTCGGTGTTGCCTATTAATGCCTGAATGGCTTTATCTTGTGCAAATAATGAATCCAAATTCAGTAAAATCAACATCTCTCCTTTCCATTCACAAAGTCCCTCCAAGAATTGTCTTTCTACAATCATCTCGGTTTCCGGTGGAGGTTGTAGATTCTCTGCTGGCAAATTAATAACATCCAAAACTTTGTCTACTACCATTCCAATGAGTTTTTCTTCAACAAAAATAGTCATCAAAACTGTTCTCTCATTGTATTCCAATTGGGGATATCCAAATCGTAATCTCAGGTCCATGACAGGAATAATTGAACCTCTCAAATTAATCACTCCCTTATAGTGTTCTGGCAAATTTGGAATGATAGAGATTCGATCATATGTAATGAATTCGCGTACCTTTTTGATATCTACCATGTAAGTTTCCTCAGCGATCTTGAAACTCACGTATTGCTGCCCCTCATGATTTGAAAATTCATAGGAGTCTTCATATTTAGATTTCTCTTTTAACCCCATTGAGAAAATCCCTTCAATTTGTTTTAAAACTCTTTCTCAGTAAACTTGGCAAATCAAGAATCAGAGACACCCCCCCATCTCCTAAAATTGTCGCCCCAGCAATACCTGGAATTTGAAAGAAATTTTCTTCCATACTCTTAATTACAACCTGTTGCTGATCTAAAATACGATCTACTAGGAGACCGCACCTCATCTTGTTATTCTCTACAATCACAACCAACTTTTCTTCGTTTGTTTTTTTTCGTTCACTTTCCAAATTGAAGGCTTTACCAAGGTTCAAAACAGGCAGATATTCACCGCGGATCTCAATCACTTCACCCTGTTTCTGCATCGTCCTGAATTGATCAGCAGTTGGTCGAATCGATTCCAGAACTGAAAGGAGCGGGATCGTAAAAATCTGATTGTGTACTTGGACTAGCATCCCCTCAATAATTGCCAACGTCAGCGGAAGTTTGATTTGAAAAGTTGAGCCCTTCCCAACTTCACTATTGATGAAAATTGAACCTCTCAATGATTCAATCTCCTGACGAACAACATCCATCCCCACTCCTCTGCCAGAGATGTCCGAGACGTTTTCAGCAGTAGAGAAACCAGCATGGAATAAGAGTCGAAAAATTTCCTGTTCGTCCAAGTCTGCTTTCTCATCAATGAGGCCTTTATTTAGGGCTTTCTTAAGAATCACCTCTGAATTTATTCCTCCACCGTCATCTTGAACTTCAATAAAGACATGGCCTTCCCCATGAAAAGCTCGCAAGTAAATCGTCCCTTCCTCCTCCTTGCCAGTTTCTAATCTTTTTTCAATCGATTCGATCCCATGATCCATTGCGTTACGGACAAGATGCTTCAGTGGACCACCAAGCTTTTCTGAAACATTTTTATCCAGTTCCGTCTCACCCCCAGAAATCTGTAATTTGATCTTTTTTCCTGAACTCACACAGTAATCCCGAACAATTCTTTGCAACGGCAAAAAAGTGCCCTTGATCGGTACCATGCGAATGTTCATCACCTGATCTTGAAGCTCCCGGACAACAATATCTGAGTCATAGACAATCTGTTGATAGAGATCCCCCATTCTTCGATCCGCTAAGCGCAGCTCTTGTCCGAATTCTTTTAATCTTGCTTGGTTGATGACTGTCTCACCTACCAGATTCATCAATTTATCCAGCTTCATGTTGGAAACATGAATTGATCCCCCTGACTCATCTTTCTTCTTTGGGGAGCTGGTTTTAGGTACTTTGGTTTCTGATTTCTGTGAAACGGTCGGAGGCTTTGGCTCTTCTTTTTTTGAGGATTTAACTGTTGAAGACTGCTGGACAGCTGCCTGTCTGGGTTGTTCGGTCGTTGCTTCAAGAATTCCAGCGTTGATGTCTTGCTTGATCTGCGTTTCTTCCGGTGGCCCTTGAATCAATTTTATCTCCACTCCTTCCTCATCCATGAAAAACATGAGGAGGTCCTCCAGATCTTCCATTGTTTTGGCTGTCGAAAGAACCAAACTCCAATGCAGATGCAGCTTTGTCGGATCAAGAAATTCCAAATCAGGGATTGAGTGGCAATGAGGAGTTACGTAACACTCCCCTTGTTCATGAAAATCCTTTAGCAAAACAATAGGATCCCCACCATTTTCCAAAATATCCTCCGAGAATTTAAGCCGGATTAGGTACCTAGATCTGGTGTCCTTGGGAGCCGATGTGCTGACTGATTCTTGGGGAGCGGGTTCTGGTTGGGTGATTGATTCTTGTTGTGGGGCCTCCTCCAGGTTGTTGGACTCACCAGACAGAATACGGATTTGGGCCAAACTAGCTTCGGCAAGTGTATGATCGAAATCCCCCTCACCTTCTAATTCAGAACAAAAACCTCTCAGGCAGTCAATTGAGCTGAGCAGGGCACTGATGAGTTCCTCTGTGACATTGCGCGAGCCACCACGAACATCTGATAACAGAAACTCTACTTCATGAGTGTATTTCTGTAACTCCTCAAAACCAATCATGCCTGCGCCCCCCTTGATCGTATGGAAACCACGAAAGGCATTGTTCACTGCATCCTGATTCGAGGGATCACCTTCCAAGGTGAGTAAGCTCTCTTCAATCTGATCCTGCATGTCCGTAGCTTCTTCAAGAAAAAGCTTTACCGCTTCAGGATCAAACTTGCTCAAATCCATCTTTGCTATTTGCTGAAGTAGCGGTGCACCCCATCCCAATCTTCAGCTGGGGGTGTTTCTTGATAGCTCTGCGCTCTATTTAAATGCATCTCAATCGATGCATCCTCTGGTAAAAGCTCTGCGCACTCTTTGAATCCCTCAATCGCTAATTCCCAATTTTGATTCAGGTAAGGAGTCATAGCTTCCTCAAAAACACTCGCCGCCTTGAGCTTGTTTTCGTAATTTTCATCAGAATATTGATTGAAGACTTCAAAGATACGAACAGGCTCAGACTTACCCTTGACCGTTATGCGATCTAGAAGGCGCCAGTTAAATTCTTCAAGATGACTGATCAGGTTTTTTGAGTCTTCCGACACCAACATCGGAAGACGATAATTTTTGGTTAGCCCCTCAAGGCGCGAGGCAAGGTTTACAGCATCACCCAAGACTGTCGAATCCATTCTGGAGTCTGAACCAAGAGTACCAATCACCACCGGCCCACTATGCACCCCAATTCCAATATTTGTTGGCGGATAGTTCTGCTTTGCCCTTAATTTATTGAAACGAACCAAGCTCGCCTGCATCTCAATGCCTGAACGAACGGCATCTCGAGCTTCAATCGCATCTGGTTTCCCAGGTTGATCAAATAGCGCCATGATGGCGTCTCCAATAAACTTGTCCACAAAGCCATGATTCAAATGGATGGGTTCTGACATAAACTGGAGAAAGGTATTGAGGAACTGCATCAGTTCCGCCGGCTCCATTGATTCAGAAATATCTGTGAATGACCGAATGTCAGAAAACAGTATTGTGATGACGTCACTCTCTGCATGACCAAGAGTGATGTTTTCAATACCAGTCTTGGCGATGCGGTCAAGGAATTCGCGGGGAACAAATTTCTCAAAAATCCTGGTTAATTCAGCAACAGCTGAGATCTCTGCGAGCTCAACTTTCGTCTTCTTTAATTCTTCAAATTGAAGTTTCTGTTCTTTAAGTGATTGATCCAACTCACTGTTAAGCCTCAATGTTTCCTTTTCTGCCATCCTCACACGCAGCAGAGATTTAACACGGGCCTGTAATTCCGATGGATTAAATGGCTTCCCCAAGTAATCATCCGCCTGTAATTCTGTCAGTCCTTTTACCAGTTCTTCGATTTCTCCATGAGTTGTCAGAAACAATACTGGGATGTGGCCCCACTGAGGATCAGCTTTGAAGATCCGAATAAACTCATCCCCATTCATCCTCGGCATGTTGCGATCAAGCAACACCAAATCCGGTAGCTTTTCCTTAGTAGATGCTGCCACAACATCCAGAGCCTCCTTCCCATCCGCTGCTTCAGAGATGTCGTAGTCATGATCTGGCTCAGCCTCCAAAATTTTACGGACCTGAAAGCGTATGGTTTTGGAGTCATCGACCATCAGAATTTTGGCGTTCATTCCTTATTCTCTTTTGCCAGCCAACCAACTCCGCACCAGTTAAGTATCTCTTCTAATTGCTCATTGAAGAGAATCTTTAGCTCTCGATCTTTACTTTGCATGAACTCCCTCATTGCAATTAGGAGTTGAATCCCCGCAGTATCAATCATGGGAGATTTACTCAGATCAATTGTTAAACTTTCTGGAGGTTCAGGAGTTTTTGTCAGAATTTCCTTCAGTTGGTTGACGTTGTTTTTTTCCAATGGTTCTTCGATCACCACCAAATTTTGCGATAGTCGGTACTCCATAACTACCATTCTTGAAAGGAAAGCCAATGGGACGAGATGATGAAGTTATTCAAATTTAGACCAGAAAATTTCTGTCAGAAGATTGAAATTTCTCTACCTTTAACCCCAGAAATTGAATAACTTTGAGAATAACTTTGAATGTATTTTGTAAACAAATACAACATTATTGAAACATTACAACTCTTTTTTCTGACGTTTCAGATTTTATCAGATTGTCAAAATGGAAGAGATTCTGGAAGCGGTTTATCCAGATGAAGTGGCAGGGCTTACAAACTTGGATAGGATCTAAAAAAAGACCCTTCTTTTGGAGTGAATGAAGAAAGATTTAGACGGTATTTTCAACAACGAAACGCTCAAGCATCTCATAGGGCTGGGCTCCTGAAATTCCATACTGTCCCATCACAAACGTAGGCACACCAGAAATTCCGATTTGCCTCGATCTCATCCAATCAAGGTCAACCGCTTCTCTGTAAGAACGATTTTCAAGGACTTCTGCGGCTTCTTGAGTTGACAGCCCAGCTTCTCCAGCAAGATTTACTAACAGGTTTTGATTAGCTAGGTTGTGGCCATCAACAAAATACGCTTCAAATATCTTCTGATTCAGGAGGGTACCTGCTGAAAATCTTTCCCCCCATTTCGATAGTTCCTGAGCTAATCGACTGTTGTAGGTATGTGTTCGATTTCCATAGGGCAACCCCTCCAAGCGCATCAACTCTCTCAGATGCCCCTGAATGGCCGGAATGTCCAAATCTCTGCCTGCAAATAGCTCTTCTAAAGACAAACCTTCTTTTGGGGTTTCAGGATGTAATGGAAACTGAACCCACTTGATCGACAATTTGAATTTTTCCTCCAACCTTTTGACACGCCCGGTGACAAGATAGCACCAGGGTCAGACAAAATCGCTGAAGACTTCCAAAGTCGGCTTTTCTTCATTCATTTAAATTTATTCCCAATAGTTTGTTTGATTCCTTGGAAAACACTGCTAGTTGAAATGCCTTATTTGAACTTTAAACTGCATTCGGTTTTGCCCTGATCAAGCCGTCTCTGACCTCCTCAAGATGCGTTTTCATGATTGCGGCAGCATTCTCTTGATCTCTTTCGCGGATTGCTCGAACTATCGCATCGTGTTGTGCAAAACTATGATGATCATCAGGTGGGACAGATGTTTGACTTCGGAGTCGTCCCCAAACCACAGCACGACGGATTGCATTCAATTGATCGAAAAGTGCCAACAAAACCGTATTGCGAGAAGCCTCTGCAATGGTGCGATGCAGGCGATTGTCCGCATTTTCGTATTGACGCCAAGTCACAGCCTGCCGTTGTGCAACCAGGCAGCGCTCCAAGTCATCAATATGATAACCTGTCGCATTGATTGCGGCCTGTCGAGCGAGCAAGGGTTCGATCAATATTCTCGCACTCATCACCTCCATTGGGTTAGATTGTTCAGCAACCCGACCAACAACAGATAATTCATCGATTGGTTTCGCACCAAAAAAAGTTCCCTTACCAACTCTTCGCCACAGTTCTCCATTTTTTTCAAGAGTCGCTAGCGCTTTGCGCAGATCTCCTCTGGACACACCCAGCAGGTCAGCAAACTCTCTCTCAGGAGGCAATCTACCGTCCTTTGGCAAATTGCTCTGGGATAACCAGGCCTTCAGTTGAATGAGAGCTCCATCTGCAGACGTCAAAGATTCTCCTGTATGATTGAGAAAAATTAATGGAAGACGTTATTGCACAGTTCAAAGTCTGACGTCAATATTTTAACCAATCTTTAACCAATCTTTAAAAAGAGTTTGACCAATCAGATCAATCATGAAAAAAGTTTTGCCGGTGGTTTAAGTCGAACGTTCATCTATTGTGTTTCGCTCGGCCGGAAAAATTTTTGAGTCAACCTGAATTGGTGGTTGGCCTCTTTGCTTTTGTTCAAAACAGGAGGAGGAATTATGCGAGTAACGAAAAGTACCATCGGCGTGATTCTCGGTACGCTGCTGGCCATGTTGATTGTTTTTGCAGGCCCAGCTCAGGCCAATAAGATTCGGATTGCGCTAGCTGAAACACCATCAGATGAATTAGCTGCCTTCTTTGTAGCTCTAGATCGAGCCCAGAAAAATGGTCTGGACTACGAATGGACAGCTTTTTCTGATGAGGAATTGGCAATTCAAGCGATCCTCAGTGGTCAAATGGACATTGGATTTGGAACTCCATACTCTGTGATGCAGCGATCCAAGGCTCCAGTCCGAATCATCTTCCAATTGTCCAAGCTAAAGTTCTTTCCTGTCACCTCCAAAAAATATTCAAAACTCGAGGATTTGAATGGTGAGCCCATTATGCTCCACTCACGGGGTGGAGGTACGGAGTCCATTGCCAACGTGATCGAGGATCGTCTCAACATGAAGTTCGGCAAGCGTTCCTATGTTCCGGGTTCAGCTAATCGGATTGCAGCGCTAATTGCTGGGCAAACTGACGCAACCATTGTGGACTTGTCCAATAAGAATAAACTCGTGAAGCTTCATGGTAACAATTTCAATGTGTTACCAATGTTTGAAGTTGATGCAAGCGACGAAGCGCTCTTTGCAAATCTCAATTGGATCAAAGCCAACAGCAAGGATGTTGACATCTTTGTGGGTGCCCTTGTCAGCGTTTACCAAGACATGATGAAGGATCCAACCATCATTAGTCGTGAGACCAATCCTGATGGACCGATCGGGCAATTACCAAAAGAGGTGCTTGGCAATTTGGATCAATTTTACACGGATGCCGTTGCGGGAGGACTCTATGATGCCAACGGTGGTGGGATGAAGGCAGCCAAAGCCGATATGGAATGGTATTCCAAAGCAGGCCAACTCCAAGGCGATGCAGCTTCATTGAACATCAATGATTTCTGGTATATGGAACCCCTGAACAAAGCCGCTAAGTAACCTCTTTCAAAGCCGCTGTCTCCTTTGGCAGCGGCCTCAAAATCTTCGAATATTGTTCAATCAAAATGAAACAACTCATCAACAGAACCTTTGAATCTATTGCTGAATGAAGGCTTCATGTTGAGTAGATCGAATCTGTTGAAATTGTTATCCGCATTCTTTGTTTTTGGAGCCTGGGAAGTTGCTGGTAGGATTCCAGTTAGCTTTGCCTTTCCAACCTTCCTTGAATCCATGACAGCGCTGGCAATTTTGATCTGGGATGGAACCCTGTTTACTGCTTATGGGGAAACCCTAAGACCTTTAGTAGTTGGAATTCTGATTTCAGGTTTCTTTGGAATTGGAATCGGACTTTTCATAGGACTGAACCGTAAGCTCGATTGGCTCGTCTCTCCCATTTTTGTGGTGATGCAGACTGCTCCTCTTGCTGCGCTAATCCCTTTGTTGGTGATGGCTTACGGGATTGGGCTCACTTCAAAGGTATTTGTTGTCTGCATCATGGCAATGCCGGTAATCGCACTGAACACAGGTGGTGCTGTGCGCAACACCCCAGCCTCCATCAAGGAGATGGGGTTGGCATTTCTCGGAACCCGAAGCGATATTGTTTTGAAGATTGTACTCCCCGCCGCATCGCCAATTATTTTTGCCGGCCTTCGCCTAGGCATCTCCGCTGGGTTCATTGGAGCTATCCTCGCAGAATTAAAGATTACTCCGACTGGAGTCGGTGACATCATCACCTACAGTCGTTCGATTGCAGATTATCCAAGTATGTACGCTGCGATCTTTTCGATCATAGTCCTGGCAGTTGTCTTTCTGAACCTGCTGGAAAAATTGGAACGTTTCTTATTCGGAGGCCTCAACAGAGGCTATGCTTCGGAATGAACCATGGAGCCTATTAAATGAGTGAAACGAAGCAGATCTCTGAAAATGCCGTAGAGGTAAGGAATGTTTTTAAAAATTATGGAGATGTTGAAGCACTTCGGGATCTGACCCTACAGTTCCCGAAAGGACAGCTCACCTCTCTTCTGGGTCCTTCGGGTTGTGGCAAAACAACTTTGCTAAAGATCATTGCTGGTCTAATTCCAGCGACCAGTGGTGAGGTTTTGGTAAATGGCAAACCTGTGACTGGCCCAGGACCTGATCGAGCCTTTGTCTTTCAAGATTTTGCCTTGCTACCATGGGCCACAGTTTTGCGCAACGTGGCCTTCGGGCTGGAATTGAGAGGAGTTCCCAAACCTCAGAGAGAGGAGATAGCTGTAAAGTATATCAAGGACGTGGGGCTAAGTGGCTTTGAACAAAGCTATCCACATGAGCTTTCAGGGGGTATGCGTCAACGAGTGGGACTAGCAAGAGCACTCAGTGTAGATGCTCAAGTCTTGCTGATGGATGAACCATTCTCTGCCGTTGACGAACAGACCAGAAGAAAGTTCCAGGAAGATCTGTTGAGCTTGGTTCAAAACGAAAACAAGACCTTCTTGTTTGTGACCCACTCCATTGAAGAAGCCGTCTACGTTTCTGATCAAATTGCGATCCTCTTACCTCGTCCTAGCCGTGTTTCAGAGATCATCAGACCAACTGGTTTTCGGAATAAAGACAAGGATAGCATCCGCAGAGATGCTGAGTATTTGGACATCGTTGACAAAATCTGGGCTTCACTAAGAACCTACGTGGAATGAAAATCAGATGAAGCTTTTTGGATATGAATTACCGCAGATGTCTTCACTCATTTTGTGGGGACTGCTCTGGGAAATTGTCGGTAGATTAGAAATCACATTTTTCATCCCAGCTCTATCGGACATTTTCGTCACTTTGCTGGAAATCAGCACAACCAAAGTTTTTTTAACAGCCTTATCAGACACGGGGTATGCGTTTCTGCTAGGAACTGTTTCTGCGATTGTCATTGGCATTCCCTTGGGGATCCTGATGGGCAAAAACCGTCTGGTGGATGAACTGCTGCTTCCTTGGGTGAATATGTTTTTGAGTGCTCCTTTAACAGCACTCGTTCCCGTCTTGATGGTCCTCTTCGGATTTGGATTGCAAGCGATCGTGATCACCACAGCACTTTTTGCGATTTGGATCATCGTTCTGAATGCTCGAGCCGGTGTGATGCAAATCAATCGTTCGTTGGTAGAGATGGCTCATTCGTTCGGAGCCACTCCAAAGGACGCTTTTTTCAAAATTTATTTTTGGGCAGCTCTTCCAGAAATTTTGGGAGGAGTTCGGATTGGATTTATTCGTGCGGTCAAGGGGGTGATCATTGGACAACTTTTGATCTCAATCGTCGGCTTTGGTGCACTCTTCGAGCTTTACTCATCGAACTTTTTGATGAAGCATTTTTGGGCTGTTTTGATTGTCCTCTTCTCCCTTGCTTTCATCCTCGCTGAAATCCTCGCTTACTTGGAAAAGCGAGTTTCGTACTATGCTTCACGACGTGCTGCCTGACTCGGGTTCGCACATTTTTCATCAAATGAAGGAAATTAGACAATGACAAAGTTTGTAATTGATCCCGCCCCACAAGTTTGCCTACCCATTCGCGGTTCCAATGAGTCATTTCCTGTCCGCAGGATTTATTGCATTGGCCGCAACTATGCCGATCATGCAATTGAGATGGGTCATGACCCCAACAAGGAGCCGCCTTTTTTCTTCCAGAAGAATGCCCAAAACGTAGACACTTCAGGCACATTTCCCTATCCACCACAAACTAGTGATGTGCATCATGAAATGGAGCTGGTGGTAGCTCTGAAGAGTGGGGGTGCTGACATTAGTCTGGAAAACGCACTCGAGCATGTTTACGGGTATGGACTAGGGTTAGACATGACTCGGCGCGACCTGCAAGGAGAAGCCAAAAAACTAGGCAGACCTTGGGAGGTCGGAAAATCCTTTGAAAAATCTGCCCCGATGAGCGAGCTGGTTCCCGCAAGTGAAACCGGACACTTGGATCAAGGTCGAATCTGCCTTAAGGTCAATGGTGAGATCAAGCAGGATGGTGATCTAAATCAAATGATTTGGAAAGTACCGGAAATGATCGCATACCTCTCAAGATTTTATGACATCGCAGGGGGAGATTTGATCATGTCGGGTACTCCTGCGGGTGTCGGACCCATTCAACGAGGTGATAAAATGGAGTGTGAAATTGAACACCTCGGCACTATGACCATCGAAGTCATTTAAAACAACACTAGGAAAAACAAGTAGTTGAAAGAAGGACAGAACCGTGACGATTAGATCCATCATCGATGCAGGTGGCGCTGAAGCAATTGCCCTTAGTGCCCCAAATCGACCATCACTAAGTTACCAGGCCTTACGAAGCCACTGTGACAAAATCGGAAGACAACTAGCCTCACAAGGCCTCACTAATTCTGATAGAGTAGCGATTGTCCTCCCCAATGGGCCCGAAATGGCTTCAGCATTCCTAGCTGTTGCCAGCTACATGTCCGCCGCACCTTTGAATCCAACTTACAAACAGAGTGAATACGCATTTTATCTCGAAGATCTGAAACCCGGCCTAGTGATTGTCGAGGAAAACAGCACAAATCCTGTTAGGGCTGCGGCTGCGGATCTCTCAATTCCTGTTGTGGAAGCAAAGGTTCACTCCGGCAGTCCAGCTGGGGCTTTTGAGCTTTTTCAATCAGAAGCAGAGATTCATCCATCTACTCTTGATCACGAAGCGCTCGTTCTTCACACATCTGGGACTACCTCGCGTCCCAAGGTTGTCCCCTTGCTCCAAAGAAACATCCTGGCATCCACAAGAAATATCTCTGCGAGTCTGGAATTAAAAGCTACAGACCATTGCCTGAATATTATGCCCCTGTTTCATATTCATGGTCTGATTGCCGTCTTGGCTACCAGCATGTCTCAAGGTGCTTCTGTTTGCTGTTCCAGTGGCTTCAATGCAATGAAATTTCTTGAACTAGCCAAGGAAGAAAAAATCTCGTGGTATTCGGGTGTACCCACGATGCACCAAACCATTTTACTCAGAGCGCAAAAACAACCTGAAGCTGCAAGGGCTTTAGGGTTACGCTTCCTGCGGTCTTCTTCAGCATCATTGCCTCCTGCCGTCTTCGGTGAATTAAATGATGTCTTTGGCTGTCCTGTCATTGAGGCTTATGGAATGACGGAAGCCGCTCATCAAATGACTTCAAACCCACTTGAGTTGGGAAAACAGAAAGCCGGTTTCGTAGGAATAGTCACCTCTCCAGAAGTATGCATCATGGATTCATTAGGCAATCAACTCTCATCTGGTGAAGAAGGAGAGGTCTGCATTCGAGGTGAGAACGTTACACCGGGCTATGAAAACAATGACGCTGCAAACGCCTCCAGCTTTACGAATGGATGGTTCCGAACCGGTGACCAGGGTTTGTTTGACCAAGATGGCTATTTGAAGATTACAGGCCGTTTGAAAGAAATCATTAACAGAGGGGGTGAAAAGATCTCTCCATTGGAAGTTGACAATGTCTTGATGGAGCACCCAGATATCCAGCAAGTAGTGACCTTTGCTGTTGCAGATAAAATGTTGGGAGAGGAAATTGGCGCTGCTATCGTCATGGTTGATGGAAAATCAATGGATGCTGGACAGTTACGCAAATACGCCGGAGAGCACTTAGCAAAATTTAAAATCCCAAAACACATCGTCTTTGTGGATGAAATTCCGAAGGGCGCAACCGGCAAACTACAGCGCATTGGCCTCGCAAAAAAACTTGGATTGGAAGACTAATTTGAAGGTCATGGGAAAATTATAATGACCAAAATCTGTATTTATGGCGCAGGTGCAATTGGAGGTTATCTCGCTTCAGCTCTTGACCAAGCAGGTGCTGAAGTATCTCTAGTAGCCCGAGGACCTCATCTAAAGGCAATCCAAGAAAAAGGGTTGCGCTTCGAAAAAGATGGGCAAATTTCTACACACCATCTTCCCGCTAGTGAAAATCCAAATGAGTTTGGCCCTCAAGACTTTGTCATTATAACGGTCAAAGCTCATGGCATCCCCAAAATTGCTCAAAATCTCATTCCTCTGCTTGGACCCGAAACAGCAGTAGTTTCTGCAGTCAACGGCCTGCCTTGGTGGTACTTTCACAAGGCTGCAAGCGGAACTTCACTGGATGATCAGCCTCTTCAATCGGTGGATCCCGGAGGAGTGATTTGGGAAACGATTGGGCCTGAACGGGCGATTGGATGTGTGGTCTACCCTGCTTGTGAAATCGCTGAGCCAGGCTTGATACGTCACTTGGATGGCGACCGCTTCACTCTTGGAGAGCCCTCCTCAGAACCTTCAGATCGAGTGAAGCACCTTTCTTCCTTGATGATCTCTGGTGGTCTGAAAGCACCACAAAAAACAAAAATTCGTGATGAAATCTGGATCAAACTTTGGGGGAATTGTTCCTTCAATCCAGTATCGGCCCTCACGGGTGCGACTCTTGACCAGATTGGAAATGATTCAGGGTCTGCTGCCTTGGTCCGTGAAATTATGACCGAAGTCCAAAGAATCGGTGAAGCAGTAGGAGCCCGATTCAATGTTTCCATTGATAAGAGAATCAACGGGGCAACCAGCATTATTGGTCACAAACCATCTACTCGCCAAGATATTGAAGCAGGACGTCCACTCGAAATTGATCCTTTAGTAACGGTCGTCCTTGAGCTTGCTGAGCACTTGGGTATTCAGGCACCCGCCCTTCAGCACGTCAGTTCCCTGCTTAAACTACAGGCCATCACACTCGGTCTCTACGAACACCCCAAGCCAGCCTGAACATTCGTCGTTTTTAGCAAATCCAAGCCCCCTCCGACTCGCCAGCCATTGGCCACCAAAAGCTTCTGCTAAAAAATTTATTGTCACTCAATAAAATGGTAGACTTAAATCTTGTATGATGTATACAACATACAAGCGAACTCTTACTTCTGGTTCGTAAGCTCCGTAGCATGGTTGTTGGCGGGGCTCAGGTTTGGCTTTTCTCCCCTTTATCAATACCGCGGAATTTCTCCGCTTCCATCGAGGAGTTCAAATGAAGAAAATCATCTCTATCTTGAGCTTAGTCCTACTGTCAACTGTAGCGACTGTGCAGGCTGCTGATGAGGTTCGATTGCGACTAAACTGGATGTATTATGGTTCCCATGCAGGTTTTGCCTATGGCAAGGATAAGGGACTTTACAAAGCAGCCGGGATTGATCTCGATATTCGCTCTGGCAACGGTTCATCCTCCGCACACCGACTTGTAGCCAACAAAGATAGCCATTTTGCTTACGGATCATGTGCAGCGATGGTGAATCTGGCAGCCAAGGGAGCTCCCATTGTTTCTGTCGCAGTAATTGACGCAACAGGAACAGAGGCAATTCTCGTGAGACCCGATAGTGGAGTGAAAACTGTTCAGGATCTAAAAGGAAAGAAAATTCTGACGACCGCCAATGCAGGAGTGAACACCTTCTTTCCGCTAGTTCTGCAAAACAACGGCATGTCAGTTAGTGATGTCAATTTGACCAATGTGCCCGATGGTGCCTTGGTTTCCAGCTATCTCCAAGGTTCTGGTGGAGCAGTCGCTATCCTCGGCGGGTTGGATGACAAGCCAGCAGAAATCAAAGCCAATGGCGGGGATGATCCTGTTGCCTTTGCCTATTCTGATTTTGGTGTGAATCAGGTTGGATACTGCATTTCCACGCATCAAGATACCTTGAAAAACAACCCTGGATTGGTCGAGCGCTTTGTTCGTGCTTCTGTGATTGCCTACAAGGAAACTGAGAAAAATCCCGACATGGCAGTCAAGTCCATGGCAGATATTGTTGGTGGTACCATGGCAGAAGAGGCAGGTGTTGCCCAAGCACGATCGGTCTTGGATGTAACCCTCGGAATTCTTTATTCAAAGGGGAATACAAGCCGGAAACTGGGCTATCACGTAGCTTCAGACTGGGAAGACATGATCTCACTGATGAAAGAGTTCAATGATCTGCAAACCAGTAATCCATCCTCCGCCTTCTACACCAATCAGTTCATCCCCTAATTTCTTTCAACCATCATGGGAGGTAATCAGACCTCCCATTTTTCCAAAAGATTCTCTTGACTACGGCGATTCAGATTCAGGGAGTTTCCAAAGTCTTTAGCACAGATGATGGCCCCCTTGTCGCTTTTGGCCCCGCTGACCTAGACATCCAAGAAGGTGAGTTTGTTTCACTGCTTGGTCCTTCCGGTTGCGGAAAATCTACATTGCTGATGATGCTAGCTGGTTTGGAAAAACCCTCCTCAGGGAAAATCTTTTTGAACCAGACCCCTGTCCATTCTCCGAGAAATGACATCGGGGTCATGTTCCAAGAAAGCACGCTTGTGCCTTGGAGGACAGTTCTGGGGAATATAGAATTACAGTTGGAATTGAGAGGGGAGAGACCAGAAAATTTTCGTGAACAAATCGACTCTTTGCTGAATTCCGTCTCCCTGAAAGGTATGGAACAAAGGATGCCCCATGAACTTTCTGGTGGGATGCAGCAAAGAGCCGCTTTATGCCAAGCTTTGATTCATCAACCTCAGACGCTTTTGCTGGATGAACCCCTTGGCAAGTTAGATGCGATGACTCGTGAAAATATTCGAGGAGATTTGCAGAGGCTTTGGCTCGATAAAAAACCAACTGTCGTGATGGTGACGCATAGCATTGAAGAAGCTGTGCAGATGTCAACTCGGGTCTACCTGATCAGTCCACGTCCTGGAAAAATCGATAAAGTCGTTGATATTGAAATGGACTACCCAAGAAACCTCGCTGTCAAACAGGATCCAAGATTTATTCAGTATCTTGCGGACATACACTCTGTCTTTCACAGCTACGGGGTGCTATGAGTGGAAAAGCCTTGAAGCGACTTGTTCGTTGGATCTCTGAATCATGGATGATGTTTGCCTTCTTCGCTTGCTTCTTCCTGTTCTGGGAGTGGTCAATTGATTGGTTTGAGGTTCCACAATACATCCTCAATAAGCCCTCAGAAATCATTACGAACTCAGCCGCCGACCTTCCCCGCTTGATGCAGTACACTTATATTACTGGCTTAGAAACTGTTCTCGGTTTTGTGGTGGCAATCTGTCTAGCGATTCCCATTGGAGTTGCGATTACTTTTTCGAATATTCTGCGCAGAACTTTGTATCCATTCCTCGTCAGCGTGGAAATGGTTCCTAAGATTGCTTTTGCTCCTCTATTCATTTCCTGGCTGGGCTTTGGCCTGCTCCCCAAAGTCATTATTGTTTTTTTGGTATGCTTCTTCCCAATTGTTTTGAATGCGATTCTGGCCTTTGGCTCTTTGAGTCAGGAATTGGATCGGTTTTCCCAAATCACTGGTGCCTCTCAAATCAAGATTTTCCTGAAGATTCGCATCCCCTTTGCTCTGCCCCAATGTTTTGTGGGCATCAAGTATGCTGCCATCAATGCGACTGTTGGGGCCGCCATTGCAGAATTCATCGGAAGTGACCAAGGCCTCGGCTTCTACATTCAAATTGTTACTGGCAATATGAGACCTGATCTAGCTTTCGCGGGAATATTTCTTTTGACCCTTTTGGGACTGGGCCTTTTTGGGATTGTTACTCTCGTTGAGCGGCTGATGATTCCATGGCATATTTCACAAAGGAGAGGCTAACACATGAGCTTTCCGGAAGACTTCTTACACATCTGCCAAGATGACTTCTCAGGAATTTTGAGAGGAAAAACTCTTTGTCATCCCTCTGAACAACCAATTCAAGACTGCAAAACAGGTTGGATTCCAAGCAACGCACTGATTACTTTCTTTGGTGCTCTAACCCCTTTACCAGACGTAGAAATTGGTGATCTACAATTTGTTCCAGCTCTAGAAAAACCAATCAGCATTCAAAGTGAGGATGGACTGATAAACAGCCGATTGCTCTTTGGTAAATTTCTTAACCTGGATGGTTCACCGTGGGGTTCTTGTACCAGAAGCATTTTGGAGGATGCCCTTCATCAACTTCGAACAAACTATGAACTGGAACTCGAAATCGGTATTGAGCTGGAATTTTATCTATTGGACAACTCGCGTAGCTATTTGAATGCTTACTCTCTTGAATCCTTTATTGAGGAAGAAACATTTCTTGCCGAGTACGCAGAATTACTGATTAGCTCTGGTGTGGGATTGAAGTCCATTCACTCTGAGAATGGTACTTCACAATACGAGTTGGCGATCAATCGCAATTCGCCAATGGAAGCCGCGGATCAACTGGTGCTGAGTAAAGCAATTGGACAGATTCTCGCCACCAAGCGAAAACGGAACTTATCATTTTCACCGATTGTTGATCAAGCCAAGGTTGGCAGCGGCCTGCACATTCATTTTTCGTTACGCAAATTGAATGGACAACCCTGTAATCTCGGAGCTAACGGGAAGGTTTCTGAACTCGCAGGGGCTTTCCTGAATGGATTGCTTGGTCATCTGGGAGGCCTGCTCGCTTTCACCTCACCCAGTGTAATCTCGCCGATGCGCTATAAACCACCCCGCTGGACCGCCTACTACAACAATTTTGCAGTGGCTGACCGAAAGGCAGCAATTCGACTGACAGAGATCGGGGAAGGCGATCAGGCAACTCATTTCGAAATGAGAACAGCCGATGCCAGCGCGAATGCCTATCTCATGCTGGCTGGGATGATTCACGCTGGAATGCTGGGATTGGCAAAAAACATCACGGAAGTCCCGATTGTACCCACATCCAGCGCTCAAAAGAACCAACATCCCAATATCCACCGATTGCCTGAAACGCTGGAGGATTGTCTTCACCAGCTTGAGCACGATGTAGACTTCATCAAGAAATTCGACCAAGGATTCTTGCGTAGCTATCTAGCCGTCAAGCACTATGAAGTTCGTCTTCTTCATGGAAGAAGTGAGGCAGAGTTGATTCAACTTCACACCAAACACTATTGAACTATGGATTATTCCCAATTGAAAAAAGACCTTGAGGGTCTGTACATCACAATTCCGACGTTGTTCAACGATCCCGACATGAGCATCAATGAAGACGGAATCCGGCAACACATCTCTTTCTTGAGGAGTAACGGAATCAATCGACAGAATGCGGTCTTACTAGCCGGAGGTGCAGCAGGGGATTTTTCCACAATGAGTTTTGAGGAGCGAGTTCGAGTTGCTGGCATTGTCAAGCAAGCCGCTGGAGACATCCCAGTCGCCATGGGGGCTCAGACCACCAGCACCATGGAGCTTCAGCGACTGGCCCAGGCAGCTGAAGAAATTGGAGCTTCATTCATCCAGGTTTCCTGCCCGTTTTACTTCAACCATACTCAGGATGATTTTTACGAACACATCTTGGCTGTCAGTCGCTCAGCAAAGATTGGTCTGATTATCTACAACACCTTCTGGACAAGTGCTGAGGTGTCTTTTGGGATGGTGGAGCGATTGATTGAAATTCCCCAAGTCGTTGGTCTCAAATGGGCTACTAAAAGATCTGTTGCGATGGAGTTTGAGGATGTGGTTCAGACCTTCTCCTCTAAATTGACAGTGATTGACAATGACCTCCTGTTTCCGATCAGTCATATGTTGGGAGCAAAGGCTTTCGAAGTTCATCTCTGCAATCACTGGCCAGAGTGGGGTGTCAAGTTGTTGGCTACTTTGGAAGCGGGTGACTACAAACAAGTTGAACTGGACATGATTAAAGAGGCTTTGCCCTACTATCGACTCTGGAAAAAAATAGAACAGACATACACAGTAGGAGATGGCTTTGTCGATAAGCTTTGTATGGAACTGATCGGGCTCCCTTCCAGTCGTTGCCGTCCGCCCACAAGGGATATCCGTGAACAATACCGTGAAGAAGCACGCCAAATGTTGATTCAATGTGGAACCCCCAGAGTGATTGCTGCATGAAAGTTTACTCTTATCAAAAGCTTGATGAGCAACAGCAAGAACGATTGCTAAGAATTCAAGGAGTGGAACAAGCCAGTTTTTTCCAAGGAAATGAAAACGAGACTAATCCTCCTTTGGATTTTATCGACTCCTCTATTTGCTTTGGGAATCCACCAGCGGAGTGGCTGAGGCATGCTGATCAGATGAAGTGGATTCAATTAATATCAGTCGGTTTTGGAGAGTACTTGCCATATGCCCAACTTATTCAGCAAAAGGATCTGAAGATCACAAATCTTAAGGGTTTCTTTGGTGTTCCTGTGGCTGAATCTATCTTGGGTGGGATTTTTTCGCTTTATCGCCAGTTGAATCAACTCGGAAAGCTACAAACTCAAAGAAAATGGGCTGGGGACGACTTGCGTGAATCACTGAGAACATTGATGGGAAGAAAGGTCGTTCTAATCGGTAGAGGTGCGATCCATCAGCAATTGATTGCCTACCTGGTCCCTTTTCAGTGCGAGATTTCCGTGTTTGGTAGTGACTACAACGCAGCTGAATTAGATCAAGCGCTAAAACAAGCTGACATCCTGGTGTGTACGGTACCCGCTACTCCAAAGACCAACGATATTTTACACGCTGCGCGCCTAGCCCTACTACCCAAAAACGCAATTTTTTTGAATTTTGGTCGTAGCAACATCGTCGACACACCAACTTTGATCCAAATGCTGGAAACAGAACAGCTAGCTGGGGCTGTGCTAGATGTCACCGATGACGAACCTTTAGGTCCGAATGATCCGCTTTGGACTACTCGTAATCTACTTCTGACTCAGCACACTTCTGGAGGGATGCCCCAAGAAACTGACAGGAAATTGGATTTCTTCGATAATAATCTTCAGCGATTCCAAAGAGGAGAAGAGTTGATCAACGAAATTGACCTTAGTAAGGGGTACTGAGATGCCATTGATTCGGCAAATAAGAACCTTATTACTAAGCTCCCCATACGCCCACGCAGAACATCCAGAAATTCTTGAGTGCTTCCCAAATGGTCCTAAACGAACGGTGGGAATGGTAGAAATCACTCTGGACAATGGAGTGAAGGGGGTTGGAGAAGGTTACCTCGCTGTGTTTGCTCCCGAAGTTTTCAGAGCCATTGTGGACTTGTGCAGACCCTATCTGGAAGGTACGGAGGCATTCGACCGCAAGGAGCGAGTTCGTGACTTGTGCAGAATCTGCGATTATTGGTCACTGCAAGGGGCTGCACGACATGTGATCAGTGCTTTCGAAATTGCCTTGGTAGATGCCCATTCAAAAAGTCTAGGAAAGCCCGCTTGGCAGCTTTTTACAGATTCTCCCGACGCAAGCATCCGGGCATATGGGAGCGGGGGTATCTGTGATACCAAAGAGCATTTCACCCAAGAGATGGACATGCTCTCACAATTAGGTATTGATCTCTTTAAAATACGTTCGGTCAAAACTGATATTCATCGGACTGCTTGGGTCTTAAATGAGGCAAACAAAAGAGGAATGAAGGTTGGCGTAGACATGTGCCAAAATCTGGCAAATCCTCCTCAAGCCGTCAACGATGTAGTTCAGTTCATTGAACAATCTCAGAACCTTTCAGGACAGGAGATGGCCTTTGTTGAGGAAGCAATTGGGCCTCATGATACCGAGGGCTTCAAAGAATTGAGAAAAAAGACTCGTGTTCCAGTGTGTGGAGGAGAAATCATTACCACGCCATGGGACATGATCAGCCGAATGAGAGATCATGTGTACGAATTCGTTCAGCCTGATGCTTCTGTGATTGGAGGTTTTTCTGCGTTGGAAGAGATTTTTGCAGCATCGGAGGAGACAAAAACGGCGGCAGTGGTTCATGCTTGGGGAGGGCCTGTCGCAATGATGGCCAATTACCATGCAGCATTTGGGCTGGGAGGAAAATTGGTTGAGTACCCTATGTTAGCCTTTCCTCTGGGTGATGTCTTGCTCGCAGATAGTTTACGCATTGAGAATGGGCACATCATCTGTCCAACCACCCCTGGAATTGGGATTGAGATCACTCCTGAGGTGGAAGCAGAATTCCCCTTTGATCCAGAAGCAGTTTACTCCTGCAAACTGCTCAATCGTGGCGCCCCTAGTGATGAATCTTGGAAAGACTGAAAGGTCAGAAAGTAATTCTCCGTTGAGCAACATAAGACCTCTCGAAAAAATTGATCGTTCCAGCCTCAGAGATCAGGTTCTCACTTCGATCAGAAACGCAATTATCACCGGAAAATTAAAGGCTTCCGATAAGATCTCGGAAGTTGAATTGAGTGAACAGCTGGGGGTCAGCCGAACTCCCGTACGGGAAGCCATTCGTACTCTGGAACTTCACGGCTTCATTGAAGTCCATCCGAAAAACGGGACCTACATCGCTAGCTTTGACTCAGAGGAGTTACAGGATGGCCTTCATGTTCGAGTTGCTTTGGAGGAATTGGCACTTAAACAGGCATTGGAGAGGATGAATTCCAGAGATTGGCAAAGGCACTGTGATCATCTCGAACGCTTGATTCAATCCATGTTTGCCGCTGCTGATGAACTGGATCCTGTCTCAGATATCGAACTCGATATGGAATTTCATACGTTGATGATGGATGCTGCACAAAACCGGATTCTCAGCCGAAGTTGGAAGCTTTCAGGAGCCTCTAACTTCATTTGGTCCTTGGAGCATGTGCTTTACCCACATACCAAAAATGAACTGAGCGAACATGCCAATCGACATGTCTCATTGTTGGAGGTCTTAAGGGGCAGAAACTTGGAAGCCTGCTTGGATGCACTCAGGCATCACATTCTTCGTAAAATTAATGACATCCAGATTGTTGGTACCGAACAAGATTTTCAAAATGCTTAGCAGGAAAGGATTTCACTTTAGTTTTTTGTTGCCTTGTTTTGATTGAGCATTCCTGGGCCGAAGATTCCGAGGATAACACAAAAAACTACGATCAACCCCAAAGCCCCTTGCAGCCCAATCAATTCGGCCAAAAATCCAATCGTCGGTGGTCCTAACAAAAACCCGCAGTAACCCAAAGTAGCAACTCCAGCGATTCCAGTCCCAGCAGAGACACCAGGAATCCGGCTCGCCTCTCCAAACATGATCGGGACAATGTTTGCCAAGCCAAACCCCAAGCAAGCAAAACCGAGCCAGGCAGAAAACGTTGTTCCCCACATCAGCCCCACACCTAATCCAACTGCACCAAGTGCTGCAGTGAACCTGACGAGTTGAACCCTTCCGAGTTTCAGGATCACCCAATCACCAGTCAATCTGCCGATCATCATGGTCATCGTAAAGATCGTGAAGGTCAGAGCGGCTTGGCTTGGTGAGGCGCCCAAGACTGAGCTTGAATAGATTGCCGACCAGTCCACAGCTGTCCCCTCTGAAACCATTCCTAGCAAACACAAAAGACCAAGCGAAAGAACTTTGCCAGAGGGTCTCACCAGTAATGGAGTTTTTTCACCTTTTTCTTCCTGACTGGAGGGAATCATCGAGAAGGACGAAGCTCCAAGGATCATCGTCAAAATCAAAGAGGAGAATGCTACGTGTTGGAGAGGTGTAAAACCCATAGTCAGGGCAAATGTTGCTGTCGCTCCTCCGGTCATTGCTCCCAGACTCCAGAGTCCATGGAAAGATGACATGATGGGCTTTTCCATTCCATTTTCCACAATCACAGCCTGAGCGTTCATCGCTACATCCATAGTTCCAATCCCTGCTCCAGCAATGATCAGAACGAGGATGATTATTGGAATCTGATCCAGCCAAAAAACCAAAGGAAGCAATAAAATCAGCAGACACCCTCCGACAATCACAGGAAGGCGGCTGCCAAATGAGTGGATCACCCTCCCTGCAACAAGCATCATCGTGACTGCACCGATGGCATGACACAACAACAGTAACCCCATTTCTGATTCAGTAAGCTGGAACTTATTTTGGAGCCAAGGCAGGTGGGGTGCAATGGAGGCAAACCCCATCCCGTTTGTAAAGAAAATAAACGAAATGGCGAGGCGTGCCTTGCGGAAAGACACCGCAGAATTATTCAAAGTTTCTTCTGTTCTTGAGTGAGGAATATAGAGAAGGATAAGCGCAACAAATTTTTACGTAGTTCTTCATTCAAGAACAAATCTTTTTGTTGCGCTTGCTAGGGGGAGGATGAGAATTATTTTGGATCCTGAAGTCCGTAAGTGGAGAAACCTTTCATAGTTTCATCAATCTGAGCATCTGTCAGAATGTTTGGCCCACCAATCAACAGGCTGTGGTAGTACTGCTTCGAGATGGTCTCCAGTTCAACTGCAAGCCACATTGCTTTGTCCAAGGAAGTTCCGGTTGCAATCATCCCATGATTCGCCAATAAGCAACAATTTCTGTCCTCCAAAGCCTCCAAAGCATATTGGGACAGCGCTTCAGTACCGTATCGAGCATAGGGAGCACAACGGATCGTTGGTCCACCTGCAGCTGCAATCATGTAGTGGCAGGCTGGTATTCCCCGACCTGTGATCGCAATCGTGGTCGCATAGGTGGAGTGAGTGTGAACAACCCCATTGACTTGTGGGCGTGACTTGATGATGTCCAAGTGAAAACGCCACTCTGTTGATGGCTTCATGGGGCCTTCCCAACTTCCGTATTCTCCCTCTAAGGGCATAGACGCAATCATTTCTGGTTTCAATTGCTCGTAGGGAATCCCGCTGGGAGTAATCAACATCTGGTTCTTGTATCTAGCAGAAATATTCCCAGAAGTACCTTGGTTGAGTCCTGTTGCGTTCATCCAAAGACACTTATCAATGATTGCTTGTCGTAATTCTTTCTCGGCCTTGGTCATGGAAAGGGTGCTCCAATTGGGGGTTAATTGATTCTTAACTCAGTAATTGAGTCATGGAGGATTACAATTTTAAAAAAAGCATTTTTCAAAAATAACTAAATTCTATTTTTCAACAGATGGTCAACAAGCTCTACAAATCCAGCTCCACTTTCTTGCCTCGTCACCCAAGTTGGGGGGTGTTCCAGATGATTTTTGAAATTTTGCACATTGGCCACGCCGACAGCATTTGGGAAGTACTGGAACATTGGTTCGTCATTCGGGCTATCACCGACAAAAATAAACTTCTCTCGTTGTTCGCTCAATTCGAAGCCCAATTGTGAACTGACAAACCACTGGCATGTCGAGAGCTTATCATAATCCCCGAACCAACCGTTGACATGAATTGATGAGATTTTGGCAACAGCACCAGCGTCTTCAAATATTTTTTTAATCTTCAGTACAGCTTCGTTTGGAAGAGGAGCTACATCTTCACAAAAGTCTACCGCCAAATCTGCTTCACGGTAGGCCTGATCTGCACTGATTGCTGAACCAGGAACCTTTTGGAGAATTTGCTTTTTGAGTGTGGAGAGTTCTGTCTGGTCTTTGAGACGTTGTGCTTCACTCCTCACATAACATCTGCGCATCTTCGCAGCCTTTCGATCGTAAGCAAAATAGAACGCCCCGTTTTCTCCCACAACTCCATCAACTGGCCAGAAGCGCGCAATCATATCACACCAGCCAGCTGGTCGACCTGTGATGGGTATGGTGACTAAGCCAGCTTGATGAAGCTTTTCAATGGCAAGGTATGCTGCTCCTTCCAAGCGACCATCAGTGGTCACTGTGTCATCAATGTCGAAGAAAACTCCCCGAAGATTTTGACAAACTTCTGCTGGAATATGATTGATCAGGCGCAATTCATCTCCTCTGAGGCGAAATCTTCCAATAATCCAGCATCAGCAGCAATATCTAGGAAAGAGAAGCGGTTCCGCATCTCTCGGCAATGGACAATCGCATCGCGATACAGGTCTGCATCTACTCCAAGCTGCTTATAGTTGACGGGCCCACCGGAGGACTTGAGCATCTCTTCCATTTCATCAACTGAAATCAAAAACGGCTGCACTTCCTCTTTCAGTTCTGTCCATATTTCCTGCAATCTCTCATTAGCCTGCTCCAAGGATGCACCTTCAAAGGACTTCTTGACAAACTCATCTCTACATTGCTTGGCTATTTCTTTGCCCATTCGCCTTTCCATATCTGGCAAATCAATGATGGTTGACTTCAGCGTTGGGGGTTTATCGGAACGGAGTAACTTGCTTTGAAGTCTGGCCATCGTTAGTGAAGCCACTCCGACTTGTTGTCCATGAAGAGTTCCAGGGTGTCGGTCTCCTGCGAAGCAATCTAAGTAATGTGAAATCTGGTGTTCGCCCAT
>VMBT01000034.1_pt1 | contig 91478 bp, 76 predicted proteins | sample 4404301 | NCBI WGS metagenome assembly VMBT01 (sample SAMN12238535, study PRJNA552566) | marine metagenome | isolation source: Coastal seawater | place: USA: coastal Georgia, Sapelo Island | collected 2008-08/2009-08 | reverse complement strand
AAATGCAGACTTGGGGCTACTGGAAAAGTCCACTGGATTTGACTGCTCGAATTGGTACATTCAATGATTTCAGCCAAATAATCACGGATTTCAAATTAGATACCATCAAAGTCTTATTCGCCTGAGGATTCAATGAAGGTATTGTAATGTCTGACAAATCGGACACTAATAAAAAAATCAAAGTGACACTTAGAGTTAATTCAAACGAACGAGTAACAATACCTCCATTGGGTGAAATGTTGTTAGAAAAGGCGGCTCTAAGCGCCGATGGTGGAACGACTACGACTACTATTACTAACGGGCCCAGGGGGACCGATTCTGGCGCAGATTCTGATAGTGATATGTGATACTTTAGGAGGGAATTAAGTGGAGATTAAATTTTCAGTATTTTCAATATGCCTCATCTTCCTACTTTCTGCAGGTCTTAGTGTAGTGACTGGACAAGAGGGCGGGGGGGATATTGAGTTGCAATGTTCTAATGTGGTTATTGATGTAGAGCCAGGCCTGTCTGAAGATGGTGTTATTGTCTGTGAAATCAGTAATCCGAACAGAGAAAATAAGACTGTGGAAATTGTGATTTCTGAAAGAGAGTCTGACTTGTTGAACATCTCCTATCCCGCAACTGTTTACATTGCTGCGGGTGATTCTGTTATCTTTGAAGCGCATGTTTCGGCCGCTGAGGGCACATTAGAACAACATATAATGATTGGAATAGATATTACTGATGGCAGAGGCAAACATGTCAATGCTAGTGTTATAACGATTGTAAAACAATATACAAATTTTGATTTTCTTCCCGAGCAGCCCTTTCTGATTTTGAGTTTGAATGAGAGTTCTAGGCTTGAAGTTGAGATTGTGAATAATGGAAATGGGATGCAGACATACGATTTGGATTACGAGAATTCCGAGTTTTTCCTTATCCGTAACGAGTTAAGGACAATTCAGTTAGATGCAAAAAATTCGAAGATTTCAAATTATTCAATTACACCAAATTTGCAAGATTGTGGTGGCGAAAGTGAATACGAAGATACGTTGTTGTTCACAGCTTCAGCCTCAGTCATTTTTGAAGGGGTAGAAAATGTGTCAATCAAGGAAATTTATTTCCCAGTGAAGGTAATCTGTTCTATCTCTGATGATTCTGAAATTGATGGTGAGTCGCTTCCAATCGATCTGTCATTGATTGGAGGTATTATCGGTTTAGCAATGTTGCTTTATGTTGGCAGAAGGGCTCTCTCAAAGCAGAGTCAATCGAGTGGTGATGAGGACGACGATTCCGAAGTAAAAGAATACACCATTACCTTGGAGGTTAGTCCTGATGAAGAGGTTACAATACCTCCATTGGGTGAAATGTTGTTAGAAAAGGCGGCTCTAAGCGCCGATGGTGGAACGACTACGACTACTATTACTAACGGGCCCAGGGGGACCGATTCTGGCGCAGATTCTGATACTGATATGTGATATTTTTACTCCGTGTTTGAAATGAAATTCGTATTAATTGTAGGAGATGAAGAGGACCCTCATATCAAAGGTGTTTGTGAGATACTAAAAAATAATTTACAGGAATATCTGATACTAAATCCATACAACCCCAATAACTCGTCTGTTTCTCTGGAATTCGAACCGTTCAAAGTGATTTTTGGGGACTCTACTAGAGAAATTTATTCCGATGATGTCGGGGCTATCTGGTGGAGATTCAAACCTAAAATGAGATTCGAAGAGAAAACTATGGATGAAGTTGAAATTGAAAAATTTGTTACTAGAGAATGGATGGGTATACTGTCTGCTTTAGAGGATTTTCTGGAGGATAAATTTTGGATTAACCCAAGAAGTGTAGATACTAAAATCAGGAATAAACCGTATCAATTATCCATCGCAAGTAGTTCAGAGCTCAAGATTCCTAAAGGAATAATCACCAACAATTTTGCCCATGTAATGGATCTTAATTCCCAGCATAATCCTTTGATTTACAAGCCATTAAGCTACCTAATTATACCATCAGATCGTTTGATATTATATGCTAATTTATTATCTAATGAAGAGTTGGTTGCGGCTTCGCAAAATATTTCTCGCGCGCCTTCGATTTATCAAGAATACATTGAGAAAGATTACGAGTTGCGGATTACGGTTATCGGGGAGGATATCTATCCGGTCAAAATCTACTCTCAAACTAATGAAAATACAATCATTGACTGGCGTAAGGACCAGTTGAATCTTGAGTATGAGTTAGTGAGTTTGGATCCTGAATTTGAAGAGTCTCTGAGAAATCTTCACAATAATTTCAACCTCATTTATGGAGCCTATGACTTCATAGTAACTCCAGAGGGAGAACACGTTTTTCTAGAGGTTAACCCGGTTGGACAATGGCTTTGGTTGGAAGAAGAATTAGGACTGGATATTTCTCAATCAATCGCAGATTTGCTAAGCAGTGTTTGCAAAAATTTGAAAAATTAGTTCCTGCATATTGATTAGATATCATAGGTTTTTATTGATGCTCGACCCAAGTCTCAGTCCACCTATTGTCGGCGGCAACGAGGAAATATGGATTGAGTACTTCTTCAACCAAGTCGTAGTCTAGTGTTTTTCCATCAGGTCCGACGACTATTCCTCCGGCGCCTGATACGACAGCGTGCGCGGCGGCAATATCCCAACAGGAAGTTGGGCCGAATCTTGGGTAAAGATCCGCTCCTCCTTCGGCTACTACGCAGGCCTTGAGAGAAGAGCCCATGCGTACTAATTCGTGTTCTCCGACGGCTGCTGCGAAAGATTCGTCCTTTTCCCCCCGATGAGACCCACTAGCGACTAATTTGACTATGCCTTCACTCGGTTGAGTCACCATTGGCCCAGAGCCATCTGGTCCATCTCGCTGAGATGTTGCCAGAACCCCTCCATACCACGTGGTATCTGAGGCTGGTGCGTGAACTACGCCAAAGAGAGGTTTCCACCTAGATCCGGTGCGCTGCATTAGAGCAATATTGACTGTGAACATACCATTTCTCTTGATGAATTCCTTCGTGCCATCTAATGGGTCCACCAGCCAACATGTATCGCTCGAAAGTGGATCTCCTACTCTACCTTCCTCCGAGACTATTGGTGTAGAATCAATACACTGTAATCCTTCTACGATTACTTCATGAGCGGCGATATCTGCCTTTGTTAATGGAGATTCATCCCCCTTTTGTGTTATCTCGAAATCTTCTGACTTATCATAGACGTCCATTATTGCCTTACCTGCTCGGATTGCTATTTCGACGATTTTTTCTGGAGAGAATGTTGTATTTTGTTCAGAAGATTGGGGTTGTAATTTTTCTTCTAAGTGCCTTTTCAACAAATCTACTGAACCATTGAATGATGTTAATTCCTCATCTGTTGCGAGCATAACAAAACCAGAGTTAGATTTCCCCACGATACATGGTGTCTTCCCTTCTGTTGCAATCGTGACTTCTTCGGGTCTTTCATTCAAGTGAACTAGGTGAAACGGAATTTCTGAGGTCTTTCTCCATTTCTTCATCTCTCCCTTCTCCCACGCTACGCTGTGAGTAATGTCACAGAGTGAGCAGTGTTCTCCTCTAAATGCGACTCCCATAACGTAACGTAATTCACCAAGTAAGCCACCATCTGCGTGATAGACTCCCCAAATCGATTCGATTGTCATCCAAAACACCAGGTTCAGAATTCTTGAAGTTCGTCTGCAGTTTTCTCAAGATTTTCTCTTGCCGATTCAGATAGATGCTGCATAAACGGGTCTTGATCACCTACGATGGTTTTCCATGAACTCATCGTACGTTGCCAAATTTCCTGTTCGGAATTCCATTCAAGCCAACGATCTACGAAATCACAATGGCGTTGTACTTCTTCATCGTCCTCCGAAATCTTACGAAGAATCGTATTCGTTTGGGCCAGAATGATTCCAAATGGTGCATTCAATTTGTAGGTAGTAAACGGGTTGCGTTCTTGCACAACCGTAAGGTGTTCGCGCCACAATCCGAAGGTCACATCATACATCCATCCAATTGACAAGACAATTACCACTACCCCGGCAAATATTCCTAAGAGCCCCAGATAAGTCGATGGTATGCCTATTAGAGGCTCCATTTCTTCGAATCTCCAGCTTACTAACGGCCAAATTAACAAGGTCAAAGTTGTACACCAAAAACCCATAGAAATCAGGGTTTGGCTTTGTTGTATTCGCCAGTATTGGCGCATGGCTGTCTTCTTCAGCACGATTGGGGCTCCTTGCTATCCCCTTTCACGATTGCGCACACACGTCGGGCCAAGCGTTCGTTCAATCTTGGTTGGTGGAGCCGTGGAGTTGGGTTCTTCAGTGCGTCAAAATCAAAGTTAATGTGAGATTATGAGGCTTGGATCGATATATGATTCTAGGTTTGCTAAAAACTCAATCTCTTCCGAGAAGGCGGTTTCTAACTCAGTGCGTTGTTTATCGCTGAGTTCGGGTCTCTTTGCTTTCTTTGCTTTGAATCCGGGGCGGCGTAATGGGTCAAAAATTGCCTTGCGGAGGTTATGGGATGGAAGGAGAATCTTCACCATACTGACCAGGATATTAGGGGGTTGGCGAAGAAATCTAGCCCATCCTGCGGCATTCATATCTCCACCTTCATTATGGTGGGGCAATTTTTTATCATCTGGGAAAATTGGTTCATCAAGCCATTCAAGGATGCTATTGATGGTGGCTAAAGAATCGTTTTTGATTGAAGATAGTGGAACAATTCTGATTCGGTCTGCCTCAGCCCCCCCTAACGCTTCAATCCAATCTAATGTTGGATTTTTTAGGCGGGGGAATGCAAGGAAACTCCAGGTTTGTGGGTCTTCGGGGTTCGCTTGGTAATCGCCTGCTGCAGCAGCGGCAAGCATTTCTGACTGACTGGAATTGTATTCTGCTAATCTCTTAGAATGCTCCTGGTGCATGCTGAGCATCAATTCTATTGGATCTCTAAGTGTAATTATCACTCTTGCATCCGGCATCTGATCTCTAGCAGCTGTTAGTGCTCGCTGTGAATATAGGTGAAATACTGACTTATCCATGACCCAAGGTTCGCCGCGATACTTGTGGAATCCCGGTTCGGGAGCGATTATTGTGTGCCCCTTCGGATGTATTGGTGCAGTTGGAAATTCTGCAGCTCCAGACATTAGAAAATGGCTCTCATTGGGCCATGGATGAAAAATAGAATCGTGGGTTCTAAGCCAATGCATGAGGGATGTTGTGCCAGTCTTTGGTCCACCGATTAGAAGGAGGTTAGGGGTCTGATTGTACCTATGCAAAACGATTCCCCTTTAATCACCGAATGAGGGTGTTGGTATTGAACGCCGCGCAAGATTTCGCTCTGTCGAACGAATTATTCTTCTTCATTTCGAGCAGGAGGCGCCGAGAAATCATGTGTATCACGGAAGTGAGCGATGACTCGAGGTTCCGTCGAAGTAGTTGGGTCTATCTCAGCCATTGAGTCGATATTTACGAAACGTCGTGGTGTTCCATGGCGGCTACCGAAATTAGAGTACACTAGGTGTCTTGCCTGATCTTCATCAGCGGCTACTACATCGAGAGTGTAGTTTTGGTCGGTCCTTCCATTACGAAATTTGCCGATGGCTCGGTATGCCTTCATGGCCTTCGCGACCCAAGTTCGTGTTTTAACCCAAACGGATAGCATTCGCGAAATCAGAATGATGGAGAAGTGCTAATGATTTGCCAATTATACCCTCAAAATTGAAGTGCATCGTGGGTGCGATTCTCATCGATTGATGTGGTGGCAGAAGAAGTCGGCGTTGATGAGGCGTCGAAATCAACTCCAATGAAGAAGGAGGATTTGCTAGCCCACCTCAATGCATTTCCAAAGGATCGTTTGGTCGAAGAAGTAGTTTCGATGTGGGAGGAGTTGGGTGAATTGGAGCGTGAGCTTGCCATGGCTAGGCAACGCGCACGCGCACTGGATGGAGAATTGGTGAGTATGCGCTCAAAATCCAGCGGGCGCGCTGATTTGGCTGAGTTAGAAGAAAGGTTTCGTGTAGCCGAAGCCCGACGTAGTCAGTTGGAAACTATGTTGGCTAACGAACAAGGTCGACGCAAGGACTTGGAAGAAGTCGTTGGTGAGGGGCGTGTTGATGAATTGCGGCGAGAAAATGCGGCTTTAATTCGGCGAGAAGAAGAACATATGTTGTTGATATTAGATATGGAGTCTAAAATTGACCAATTGATGGAAATTATCTCTAATTCCGAGCAAAATAATCGATGACGGGATAATTTGACTTAGGAGTTCATTTCTGAGATAAATTCTGTCAAGACCCTTTGGAGCTCGTTTGCATCATCAAAAGATTCTGTTAGATTGCCAGTAATTATCCAATCTGCGCCTGCCTGCACTGCTTTTCGGGCGGCTTGGCCATCTCTAATTCCGCCGCCTACAAGGAGTGTGAGATTGCATGAATTGCGCGCAGCCTGAATTAATTCTTGGCTGACAGGAGTTGTTGCTCCGCTTCCTGCTTCAAGATATAGTAGTTCGAATCCGTAAGCTTCCGCCGTCATTGCATACGCCGAAGCTCTTTCTGTTTGGTTTGCTTCAAGTAAATCTGCTTCTCCAACTTCTCCCACTCTACCACCAGGGGCACACACAACATACCCCATTGGTAATGTCTCAACGCCTGCTTGGCGAATAAACGGAGCCCCGGCTAGTTGTTCTTCGATGAGGAATTTAGGGGTTGTACTATTCATCAGCATCATGAATGTGATTCCATCTGCTTCTGGTGACAGAGCTGCTGCTCCAGCAGGGAAGAGGACTATTGGTACGCTCCAAGAATCCTCGTCCAAATCAGAATCTTGACTAGAGGCCCATGTGGCTAACTCAAGTGCCTCTTTTATGGCGACTACTGTGTTGTGGACATTTTTCATATCCGTGCCTGTGGAGCCGCCGACTAGAACCATACTAGAACCGGCTGAAACCGCTGCCATACAACGCTTGGCAGCCATCTCTGGAGTTTGATCTGCTGGATCTATCAGGATGGCGTGTCTAGCTCCGCCTGAGGTATTATTCACATGACGGAGGGTTGGTCCTGGTTCTCCCACCATGGTCGTGCGTAGCGATTTACTGTCTAAGTGTTTCAGGCGATTGATGCCAATGAGTGGCCAAGTTCCACTTCTTTTTCCAAAGAGAGTTGTGGATCTATTCCGGTCCAATCCATCAACTGTAACCACTTCCCATCACTCATTGGCGGCTCTTGCTCCGCTGACCACCAAATTTCCACAAGCCCATCTGGCCTACTGCCTTCGTAATCTAAACCCACCAACCCCTCATTATGTACTCCACCTTTCCAATGAATTGAGTTGTTATCTTCTGGTCTGGTAATTACTTTCTCAACTAACAAATTGGATCCTGATGAATGACCCGCACCTGCAAGGGCTATAGTTTCTCCAGACCCCGTTTGTTTTCGTTGTATTGCGGTTCTCAAGTGGAGGCTAGCGCCCCTTTCGACTAATTTTGTCGCCATTGCCTTTTCTAGCCATGATCTCCGTACTGCGGTGTCTGATGATGTTGGGAGTTGAGGGCCTAAATCTCCTATCCATTCATTTGGGATTGTGTTTGAAAATGGTTGAGTGATTAGTCCTGGAAGCTCTCCAATCAAGCCAGCTTCTGCATTCTCTGAGATAAGATGTATTTTCGAATTCGGGTCATTGTCCAATATCCTGTGAGCACATACTAATTGACATAATTCGATACCAATTATGGCTAGATTCAATATCATTCAACTCCAGTGGTAACTGTTAGTGAGTGGTCCTTCAGGAAAAAAAGTGCGTGCACAGGGCATGCGGGGATGCATAAATCACAGTGTGTGCATGTAGGTTCATCGATAATCACCAATAGATTGGATAAATCTAGAGCGTCGACGGGGCAAATAGCCACACATGCAGCACAACCAAAGCAACGTCCTTCGTCTAACGAAAGGATTTCTCCTGCGCGCCTTGGCATTGGTTGTTGGGAGTGGTTGTCCTACTCAAACCCACCCCGACCCCCTTGTTTCCATTGGAAGATTTTTGATTATGGAAAGAAGCGATAAAATCGAAGAATTCGAATCAATTAGCGATATTCATTGAGCCTATACCACTACCAGCCCATAGCCATTAGGGGACTTCTTTTCGAATCAATTTATTCTACTACCCTTTCTAGTGGAAATACAGGGGATCCCCATAACGCACTACAGAGAAGTTTGATTTGGAAAGAAACATTCGCTACTGCCATGGTGCTCTATTCGCCGGGTCGTACTACATCATATCCAGATGAACCTGTCAAAGAAGGAATCCGCCTTCATTTCCTAGGTGGTGGTGATGAAGTGGGCAACGTAGGCTGCGTGCTTGAAGACAAAACAGGAACCAGACTTCTGATAGATTACGGATTAGCTCCAACGAGGCCACCAAAATATCCATCAGAATGCCCCCCAATAGACCACGCAATAATTACGCATTCACACATAGACCACATTGGAATGGCTCCTTGGTTAGTGGGACAGCACGGCACCTTACTTCACGGAACGGAACTCACTGCAGCAGTTTCTGAGATGATGTGGAGAGATACTTACAAAGTTTCCAAAATAGAAGGATATCCCCTTGCGTGGGATATGAGAGATCTAGATGTAGCACTAGATGCTTGGGAGACTCACAATTTTGGAGAATGGTTCGATGTTGGAGAATGGAGGTTGAGATTCCATCGCGCGGGACACATTCCCGGAGCAGCTATGGTTGAAATTGAAACCCCAGAACTTCGCTTACTTTGGGGTGGAGATATGGATACTCGAATTAGTCCAAACGTTGGTGCTGCAAAGCCATTGGATTGCGATATACTCTGTATTGAATCTACATATGGTGGACGAGAGCACCCAAACCGCCAGGAGGAGGAAGCAAGATTTGTTGCACGAGTTAAAGAAGTCGTTAGTAGAGGGGGCGTAGCATTAATCCCGGCATTTGCATCTGGCAGATGCCAGGACATACTTCGAATTCTTCACGAAGCGGCCCCACATCTCGAAGTTCACTTCGATGGGATGGGAACAAGAATTACTCAACATTGGATGAATAATCAACAATACATTAGAGACCCAATTGGATTAGAAAAAATGTGGCGCTGGGCAAGAAAGGTACGCAGCAAGGCGGATCGAAAGAAAGCTTTGGAGGCAGATGTAATTGTCACTACTAGTGGTATGTTAGATGGTGGACCGGCGATTTGGTACCTCAACAGATTAAGGCACAGTTTAGCAAATGCAGTCCTACTAACAGGATATCAAGCCGAAGGCTCTGGTGGGAGAAGCCTACTAGAAAATAGGAAATTACCAATATTTGGAAATTTAACACAAATTGACTTAGAGGTCGATCAATTCCAACTTTCAAACCATGCAGGACATTCAGAATTAGAAACATTTGTGCGTGATTGCGGTCCAAAACATGTAGTCTTCTTTCACGGTGATGCGGAAGCAAGAATCGCCATTGCCGCCGAATTCTCACAACACCCAACTCCCCAACTTCCAGTTAACGGAACACCCCTGGTACTGCAAAAGTGACGTTTCAAGGGCATTTTTCATAAGCCGAACAGCAAGTTCAGCGACTAAGTAGCCTATGGGCTACAGTAAGAAAGACAGGTGAAAAAATGGAAGCATTAGACAAACAATTTGGAATAACCGAGGCGGGAAGCTCGGTGGAAGCAGAGATTCGTGCAGGATTTACAACATTTCTGACGATGGCCTACATCCTCGTAGTAAACCCGTCCATGCTGAGTAATTTCGGCGCAACAGGGATCCCATTCGGAGACGTACTATTCGCGACAGCAATCGCTGCGTTTGTAGGCTCTACGATAATGGGTCTTTGGGCGAATTTGCCATTTGCGCTGGCCCCGGGTATGGGGTTGAACGCCTACTTCACATTTGGAGTAGTTTTGGGAATGGAGATTCCATGGGATGTCGCATTAGCAGCGGTATTTGTACAGGGAATTCTATTTATGATAATGTCATTACCTCAGGTCGGTCTAAGAACCAAAATGATCAACTCAATACCAACAGATCTGAAGATTGCTACAGGCTCAGGAATTGGAATGTTCCTAGCAATCATTGGTCTTAGAGAAATGGGTTGGATTATGGACGATGGTGCAACACTCGTCAACATCGCACAGACTGAGACATTCACTTATGACCATGGGGCGTTAATCTCCATGGTTTGCCTAATGCTCACTGCAGCACTAATGGCTCGTGGCCAAAAGGGCGCAATAATAATTGGAATAACAGTTGCATCAATTTGGGGTTGGGCAACTTCCGCATACGACCCATACAACGACTTCGCGGCAGGCGGGGCCGGTTGGGCATCAGTCAATGCAGACTGGCCTGACCCTACTGCAATTGCATTCGTAGGGCTTCCTGAGGAAACCATGGGTGCAGCACTTTCTGCTCTAGGAGATGTAGGAGGAGAAGGCGCAACTGTAGGAGCATTCTTGATGGTTATGATTACATTCCTATTCGTGGATATATTCGACACAGCAGGCACACTTTATTCGGTGGGCCGGCAAGCTGGATATGTTGATGAAAACGATGAACTACACAAGTCCGATGAAGCTTTCATGTCAGATGCTGCAGCAACCATCATTGGTGCCGCATTAGGGACAAGCACAACAACCACCTACATCGAATCTGTCGCAGGTGTCGAAGACGGTGGAAAGACAGGCCTTACAGCAGTAACAGTCGGTGTTCTAATGTTGACAGGCCTATTCTTCGAGGATCTATTCCAGTCAATCCCAACATTTGCTGCTGCAATGGCATTAGTTGTTATTGGGGCAATGATGATGCGCCAAGCAGCAGACATCAACTGGGCAGATTCTGATATTGCACTACCAGCATTCTTGACTATGGTGCTGATGCCATTCACATACTCAATTGCGGATGGTATTGCATGGGGTGTAATCTCATACTGTGCAATCAAGCTAATGCAAGGAAAGCACAACGAACTGAATCCGGTAATGTGGGGGCTATTCGTATTCATGATGATGTTCTACTTGGGACCAGGCGAAACCAACACGTTCGACTGGCTCTTTGACGCAATGGGCCTCAACTGAGAGAAGTAACAAAACAACACCCTAGGGAGAAATCCTTAGAATACGCGCGCTTAGGAGCGATTAGCATGTCTGATGATATGACGCAAAAGTTGAGGGACGCCGTTCGGACGGTGCCGGATTTTCCGATTGAAGGAATCATGTTCCGGGACATCACACCTGTCCTGTCCGACGGCACCCTCCTCTCTACCACAACAGATCTATTCATCGAGAGAATGAATCAAGCTGGTTGGAAACCCGACGCAATAGTAGGCCCAGAAGCCAGAGGATTCATTTTCGGCGCTCTACTCGCCGCCGAACTCGGAATCTCATTTGTTCCAGTTCGAAAACCAGGCAAACTTCCAGCATCAAAGATGAGAGTCGACTACTCTCTAGAATACGGAACTAACTCATTAGAGATGCATGAGGACGCATTGAAGCAAGGAGAAAGGGCAGTAATTGTTGACGACCTTCTGGCAACAGGAGGGACGGTAAATGCTTGTGTTGAACTCTGCCAAAAAGCAGGTGCAGAAGTAGTCGGAGCCTTATTTTTGATTGAGCTTGACGGTTTGAATGGTAAGGGAGCGATATCACCCGTACCTAGCATTTCACTATTGGACTTCCCAGCCTAAATCGGCATCAACGCCCCGATTCTTTCATAGCATCACCGGCTTTGCCTTAGGAGGATTATCATGGCCGAGAAGTCAGCACCACCACCTCCGCCAAAGAAGCAAGCCCCTCCTCCGCCAGGCCCCCCTCCAACGAAAAGGAAAGCCCCTCCTCCGCCAAAGAAGGGCAGTGCCACACCACCTCCAAAAAAGCGTAAGAGACCAGCGCCCGAAGGAAAGAAACCAGTCCCAAAAGGCCGCAAAAAACCTCCGGTAAAACGCGGACCACCTTCGAAGGGCGCACCGAAAACACCTCCTTCAAAGAGACCGAAAGGTAAACCAAAATCTCGCCCAGCCCCGAAGAAGAAAAAGCGCCGCCGCCTGCGAATTAAATTGGGGCTTAGAGAATCCGAAATTTCAGATGATGGAGATAGATATGAGGACGAAGTTGGTTGGACATCAGCAGGAACAGTCTTGGATGATTTGGAAGATACTCGGCCTAAAGAACCAGAGATCATCACTCACCAATGTTCGATGTGCGGTTCGATTTTACAAATCCCAAAACCAAAGCGTGACCGATACAAGGTACAATGCGCATACCCCGAATGCGGGCACGCAGATATGATTGGCGCTTGAGTCAAACAAGTAGTAACACCCTGCGAGCCGCAGCGAGCATCAATACTACAACAAGAACAATCCTGACTGCTCTCTGCGGGATTAAATCTGCACCCAATTTTGAACCTATAAATCCACCAATTAGCACTGCTGAACCGAAGGGTGCAATAGTATCAATTTCGACTAACCACTCTCCTGAAAGGTATGATCCAGTTAGGGCGGCTGCAGAATTCAACCAGATGAACAAGGCCGCAGTTGCAGCCGCAGTCTTCGGGGTAGCCCAACGCTTTAAGAGGAGAAGTGGAGAAAGAAAAATACCTCCTCCCACTCCAATAATCCCACTCAAAAGGCCAATACCAGCTCCAGCAGGTACCGCTTGAGATAGGGGTAAATTCTCTACTGATTCTTCATCGAAATTAGAGTCAACTCTGAATAATCGAACCGATGCCCAGATTAGAGTAATCGAAAGTAATACATCGTAAATGGCCCCCTCAATCAAGAAATAACCACCGGCAAATGCCATAGGAATACTTGCTAAAACGAAAACAGTAGTAATTCTAGGAATATGGTGGCCAGATCTTTGGTAATGATAGAAGGCAATAGCAGCCACAATTAGATTCAGACTCCATGCGTGTTGCTTCAACCAAACCTCTTCCATCGTTGCAAACGAGGTCAAGGAAAGAACTGCCAAATATCCCGAGGCCCCTCCATGACCAACAGAGGAATACATGGCTGCAACTACCAGCAAAGCAAGCGCAATCAGCACTTCCTCAGTACCCAGCACGCACTCAGGAGGTGGGAATAACACTTCAACGAGGCGGTGTCTGGCCAACCATGGAGAAGGGCGTCTCTCTCGAGCGAGCAATTGAATTAGCCCTACAATATCCATTGCCAAAACACACCGAGATTATCTCATTAGATGCAGCAAGAGGGAGGATCTTAGCATCGGCACTAGTATCGAAAGTAGACGATCCTCGATTCGATAACTCAGCAATGGACGGGTTTGCAGTAATATCCTCAGATTGCCAAAGACCTGGTGCAGAATTGACTATTATTGGAACAAGCCAGACAGGAGGAGAAACTCCCTCGACGATAAACTCAGGCCAAGCATGTAGAATCATGACAGGAGCTCCGCTCCCAGAAGGAGCGGATGCAATTGTAATGGTCGAAGACACCGAAGCGAACCAAGAGCAAGTAATTATCAATGGGCCAGCAAGAACAGGATACATCCGAAGAAGAGCAGAGAATCTTTCCATAGGACAAGAAGCACTACCTGCAGGAACTCTCCTTTCTTCTGCGAGTATTGCATTAGCTGGCACAATGGGGCACGGAGAAGTCGAAGTAATCAGGAAACCAAGAATTGCTATCCTGTCCACAGGAGACGAGTTAGTTCAACCAGGAACAGAACTTGAACCGGGACAAATATACGAATCCAATTCTCACGCTCTCGCCTCATTGGTTGAATCGATGGGCTGCGAAGCAGTAAGACACGAATCAGCGAACGATTCAATGGATGAATTGAGAACAACATTGGACTCACTTTCCACTTGCGACGCAATCCTCACAAGCGGAGGAGTTAGCATGGGAGAATGGGATCTTGTTCGGAAAATTATGGAAGAAGAAGGTAACATATCATTCTGGAGGATGAAGCTCAGACCAGGGGGCCCGCCATTGTTTGGAACATGGAAAGGAACACCTTTGTTCGGCCTTCCAGGAAACCCTGTGAGCAGCCTCGTTGTATTCCACGTTCTAGTTGCTCCATGGGTTGCAAAATCACTTGGGTATCATGAAGAGATGGGTCCAAGACTAAGCCACAAAGTTTCAGTTAAACTCGAAGAAGGCATTTCAGGAGCGCCTGGTAAACTATGCCTAAGGCGAATCCAAATTAGATCTGAAAATGGGCAATTACTCGCCACAACCCACACACATCAGGGCAGTGGAAACATGCACAGCATGGTAGCCCACAACGGACTCACACTCCTCCCTCCCGATACTGATGGTGAAGCGGGCAAAGTCATAGACGCACTATGGCTCCTCTAGAGAACATCCTCAAGATTGCAATCCCGAGAACACCACTTAGAGTGAAGAGAATCATCGAAGAGACTCCTTCAGACGATATTGCCACGCGGATAATGACAGTTGAGAGCACAAATCCTGTGTTACGGGCTAGATTACCGAAGTCGGTATAGAACCAATAAGAAATTAACAAAATCAGGATATCTGCCAGTATCAGGAAAGTGAAGAAGTCAAGGAAGAATATTGCACGATCAACCGAACCCCCTCCGTCTTGAACTGCGCCAATCCAACTGTACAGTGAGAATCCTCCAATCGCAATGAATACAATCAGCATGACATTAGCAACAGCCATTTTTGTAGTTATGAAAGTCGTTACATCGTCACTCAGAATTTCATCATCATCACTCTTTGTACTGATTTTGTGATAGGTCAATGATGTGTAAAACAAAGCGATGAATGCCGCACATTCAATTAAGAGGAAGCCAACATCATCACTGATTTCCCATCCTTCGGATTTACTAACCTCAGAGAGCCGCTTGAGTATATCTCGGACAACAAGTAGGGTGGCGATTTCGTATTGCTTTCCAACAGATGAAGAAAATGAATCTGGAATCGTTCGAATCAGTTGATAAACTTCGTAGACAAGCAATATCGAGAACGGTGTGTAAAGAGCAGAAAGTGGTGATTGAACTAATTCCACAGAGTCCCCCAAAATCTCTATTCTTCCAGAGCTGTGAAGTGCCCACAAAGCCAGATGTGTAAGGAATCCGATGATGGCGAATGCTATCGCACCACGTCTAACAATATCGTCAGACTCATCCCCCATCGTGGCTTGAAAACCCCTTTCAATTGCAGTTTTCATGCCATATTCCCGAAAACTATCACATTTAATCTTGAATTTTTACAAAAAATACAATTTTCAATTACTCAATGATGAGATCAAATAGTAATTATTCGAATTTACAGATTTCATATACATGACTTCAAGGACAATCTCTCTCACGGAGGACCTACCATAAGGGGTGCAAGACTTGGCGAGGGGTAGTAAGAACGGAACTTCTAACGACGGTTGGATAGTCGTTCGAGGAGCTCGCACTCATAATCTCAGAGATATTGATGTAGAGATACCTCGTGGTAAATTCGTCGTTATATCTGGCGTTTCTGGCTCTGGAAAGTCAAGCCTCGCATTCGACACACTCTATGCAGAGGGCCAGCGAAGATATGTTGAGTCCTTGTCATCCTATGCTAGACAATTCCTAGGACAAATGAAAAAACCCGACTGTGACAGTATTGAGGGGCTTTCTCCCGCAATTAGCATCGATCAAAAACAAGGCAGTCATAACCCAAGATCAACGGTAGCAACGGTAACAGAAATCATGGATTATCTGAGACTTCTATGGGCTAGAATAGGCCTACCCCATTGCCCGGAATGTGGCAAAGAGGTGGCTAGAAGAACAGTCCAGGAAATAGTAGACGATGTTCTATGGAGGTTCGAGGGCCACGCAATCTCAATTTGGTCTCCCGCAATTCGTGCCAGAAAAGGAACTCATGCAGATTTATTCAACGCACTAGTGGAACAAGGCTACCTTCACGGGAGAGTAAACGGTAGAGATGCAGAGTTCGAAGACCCACCAACTTTGGAGAAGAATCTTCGACATGACATAGACGTAAGGGTGGACAGGCTTCGGCTATCTAGGGCGTCAAAGCAGAGATTGACCGAGGCAATATCTGAGGGTATGAGAATCGGAGGCGGAGCAGTCGCTGTTGAGAGCCTGGAAGCGCCATTAGCAACTCCAGAGGATAATGCGAAAGACCAGAGATTCCAAACTCAAATCGGCGAGACAATATCATACACAGAGGAATTTGCCTGCCCGGAGCATGGTTCGTTCCTCCCGGAAATGAGCCCGCGCGTATTCTCATTCAACAACCCATTAGGGGCATGTCCCTCATGCCAGGGTCTGGGAGTTCAGAGAGAATTTTCTGCCGACTTGGTGATTGATAGACTAGCGACAGTTGAGGAAGGATGCATACGCCCTTTCAGAACCTCAATGATGTCAGGTTGGTACCGCTCTCAAATGACTCAAGTTTGCGAACATTATGGTATATCACCATTCATTCCCTTTGGGGAATTAGACGATGATGCAAAAGACATACTTCTGCATGGCAGTGGAAGTACAGCCATCAATTTCCAATTTACTTCTGATAAAGGCTCATCATACAATATGACAAGACCCTGGGAGGGTGTTTTTGCGAGAATAAGGCGAACATACACTGAGACCTCTTCTGACCGAACCCGCTCACGCCTAGCTTCCTACATGACCGATGAGCACTGCACGGACTGCAATGGAAGAAAACTAAACAAAGCCGTCAGTGGAGTCACAGTAGGAGACGTCACTCTTCCCAATTTTTCATCTTGCAGTGTGATTGAAGCACTCGCCGTAGTTCAAAATTGGCGAATTGGCGAAACTGACGAAACTTGGGAAAAATTGGAGCGAGACGTACCCAATACCGAAATCGTGAATCAAGTAAAGCATCTCGATGAGAGAAATTTATTCATCGGTAAAGAAATCATCAAGGAGATTGAAGCACGATTGAGATTCCTCGCCCTCGTTGGATTGGATTACCTAACTTTAGATCGAAAGGCAAACACACTCTCTGGCGGGGAATCACAAAGAATACGCCTAGCAACGCAAATCGGCACTAGACTGACAGGGGTGATGTATGTACTCGATGAACCCTCTATTGGACTCCATCCAAGAGATAATGATCGGCTATTGGAGACTCTTAGAGAACTCACAGATCTAGGCAACACCCTCTTGGTGGTCGAACACGACGAAGCGACCCTAAGACAGGCAGATTGGCTAGTCGATATCGGAGTAGGCGCAGGAAAGGAAGGAGGAGAAGTAGTCGCTAATGGCGATCTCAAATCCTTACTTTCTTCCAAAGAAAGCATGACTGCGGCCTATCTTTCAGGAAGAAAGTCCATACCACTACCAGAAGATTCGGCTAGCCCTGATGCCGAAAGAATGCTTACGATTCGAGGGGCTAGACAAAACAACTTGAGAGATTTAGACGTCGAGATTCCACTTGGATGTATGATTGCGGTAACAGGTGTATCTGGCTCCGGTAAATCGTCGCTAGTAACCGGAACCCTTGCCCCTGCCCTGTTGCGAGAATTGCACGGCGCCGATGTATCTCCAGGAAGTTATGATCGGCTTGAAGGTACGGAGCATATTGACAAAACAATAGTCATCGACCAATCTCCAATTGGTAGAACCCCTCGTTCTAATGCGGCAACATACACTGGAGCATTTACTCCAATCCGAGAGTTATTCGCTGAGACCAAACTATCCCGAGAGAGAGGATACGGCCCCGGCCATTTCTCTTTCAATGTAAAAGGAGGTAGATGCGAGGCGTGCAAAGGTGCAGGCTCAATGAAATTAGAAATGAACTTCCTACCTGATGTTTGGGTCACTTGTGATATCTGTAAAGGAAAACGTTACACTCGAGAGACGTTAGAAGTAAAATGGCGGGGCAAGACAATTTTTGATATTCTTGAGATGCCTGTTGAAGAGGCCACAAAATTCTTTGAAAATCAAAAGAAAATCCACAGAATACTCTCTACTCTTGAGGATGTAGGTTTGGGGTATATTCGGCTCGGGCAACCAGCAACCACCCTATCTGGCGGCGAAGCGCAGAGAGTAAAACTCGCAACGGAACTTCACCGGCCAGCTAGGAAACATACAGTGTATATCCTCGACGAACCGACAACCGGATTGGCAATGTCAGACGTTCACCAATTGATCGATGTCCTTCTTAGATTGCGAAGAAATGGACATACTGTCATAGTTATCGAGCATCATTTGGATGTGGTAAAGTGTGCAGATTGGGTACTAGACTTGGGTCCAGAAGGTGGGGAACGCGGTGGCGCAATCGTAGCTGAGGGAACGCCTCAACAGGTAGCAAATAGTAAGGCGAGCTTTACTGGAAAGCACCTGCAAGAACTAGTCTAAGCGCCATTTAACGACTCTAGAGCAAACGAGACATGCAATGCAGTACCCAAAGGCAAAGCATCCTCGTCAACCTTGAATTGAGGAGTATGTACATTGTATATACAACCCTTATCTGGATTATTTACTCCAAGAACAACAAAACACCCATTTGTTTTTTGAGTATAGAAAGCAAAGTCTTCTCCCCCCATAACAGGCGCTAATTCGTTGACGTTTTCTTCACCAATCAAGGATTCAGCTACACCCTTTGCAAAACCCCAAGTTTCTGGATCATTGTAGGTTGGAGGATAATCGTTACCTGGAAACTCAACACTTACTTCACAACCATTCGCTCGACCAACTAAATCGCAGATTTCTGATACTCTTTTCTGCAAACGCCTCAAACCATCCATTGTCAATGATCGCACAGTCCCTTTTATTGCGACAGATTCCGGAATGACGTTATGCGCATCACCTCCATTTACTGCAGTCACACTTACTACTGCAGACTCCAAAGGATCCGTCTCTCTCGATACAATACTTTGGAGAGAATCTACAATTCTAGAGGAAGCTAGAACAGGATCAACGCAAAAATGAGGAGAAGCGGCGTGACCACCGACACCCTTCACTTCAATATCCATGAAGCTAGCAGCTGCCAGGAACGAACCGGCTCTAGAACCCACTTGCCCTGTAGGCATTCTAGGCCAAACATGCAATCCGAATATACGCTCAACCTCTGGATTTTCTAACGCGCCTTCATTGGTCATTTTTTGCCCTCCAGCCCCGCCTTCTTCGGCAGGCTGGAATAGGAATTTTACAGTCCCTTGAATCTCTTTTTTACTGAGTATTTTAGCAGCCCCTAACAACATAGCAGTATGACAATCATGCCCACAGGCATGCATTTTACCGTCTATTTCACTCTTGAAATCAACATCGGCGGTTTCGTGGATTGGTAAAGCATCCATATCTGCTCTCAATGCAATACATGGCCCATCTCCATTACCGATTGAAGCAAGAACTCCAGTTTCAGCGATAGGGAACTGATATTCAATCCCTAATTCATCTAATTTTTCTCGAACTAAGGCATTTGTTCGATGTTCTTCATACATTAGTTCAGGAAATCTATGTAATTCCCTTCTTATGTCGATAATCCAGTCTTTGATGCTCTCTGACTCACCCATAATCGCACTCAGTTCCATGACCAGAGGTTATGGGAGTGTGGTAAAAAGCCTACATACAACAAAACAGCCCGATTTCCGGCATTGGTCTTTTGAATGACCAAACATTCGCGAATCTTATGATGCGTTCAGGCAATCCAGCGCTAAGCGATGACACATTCTCTTCCTCAAGCTATCAAGATAAACCGTGGTGGGATGGTTTTGACCTTACAGATGAGTCTACAACAATGTCCATTGAAGGAACAGCCGAAAAAACCGGGATTTTACTAGGAATTACAATTCTAACAGCCCTATTCACAGCATTCTCGATGCCGACATCAGCTCCATTGATGATACTAGGGTTTCTTGGAGGTTTCATTACAGCAATGGTAGTAATTTTTTCCCGTTCCACAAATCCAGTCCTAATCTGTCTGTATGCGGTATTCGAAGGAATGGCATTGGGCGGGTTAACTTGGTTTTACGAGTTAGCTTTCCCAGGTATTGGCATAATATCTGCTCTACTAACATTCTCGATTCTCGGTGTAATGCTGACGATATACAGAATGGGGCTGATTCACTGGGACAGAAATACTCAAATTGCATTGACTTCAGCAATTATTGGGATCTTTGTAATTTATATCATCTCGATAATTGGGTCATTTGTCGGATTTTCATTACCTTTCATGCAGCCCGGCCCATGGGGTATTGCATTCAGTTTATTCGTGGTAGGAATTGCCTCTTTCTGCCTTGCGGCGGATTTTGATTTCATCGAAAGGGGAGTCCTTTCAGGCTCTCCAAAAGAACTCGAATGGCGAGCCGCATTTGGCTTGATGGTAACTCTAATTTGGCTTTACGTAGAGATACTGCGCTTACTAGCAATAATTGCAGCTAGTAGGTAGTGGTGAGCTATTTGGAAACTGATTTGATCCTAGGCCTAACAATTGCTGGAGCCACATTAGGGATAGTAGAGGGAATCAAACCGGGACCACTCCTAACTATGGTAATCCGTGAAACGCTATCCGGTGGTCTTCGAGCTGGTTTGTGGACTGCAGCAGCCCCAATTTTCACAGATGGGCCCCTAGTAATCTTCAGCCTATTTGCTGCAGCATGGATAGCAACAAACCCCTCTGCCTTATTGGTAATCACGCTTGCAGGAGCGATATTTCTGGCTCAAATGGGCTACGAATGCTTCGGTTTGGAACCCCCCAATATGGATGAAGACGCACCACCCCCCACTGGTTCATTTCTTAGAGGGGTAATCACGAATCTATTGAATCCAAATGTGTATGTTTTCTGGTTCCTAATCGGAGGGCCGTTAATGGCCTCAGCGGCCGACGAAGAAATTCTAGCCCCAATCGCCTATGCGATAACATTCCTAGTGACAATAATGCTAACAAAAGCGGCAATCGCCTATGGGATTCATAGAGCAAGCGGAAATATTTCAACAATCGTGTATGGAAGATTGTTGGCTATTTGTGGCATAGTAATGATTGCCTTTTCGCTATACTATGCAATGCAAGCATATGGACTTCTACAAGAGACCGGAATGCTCTGAATGACTAGACGGTGGAGTTTCCACCAGTAGGGTTGCTAAGCAGTGTAGTTGGCCCGCCCATTGGCATCTCAGGGAGAGGAGTTAGAGGGCCACGTAGACTCGGACCTATTGTAATCGTACCAAAAATCCCCTCATCTACGATGTTGTGTGAAAGTCCGAACCAAGGCCTTCCATGTTGATCAATCAAAATATCGATAAAATCCCCAAAACCACCACATCGGTTGTAACCACAGTCGGCCGATACATCCAACGGGTCTCCAAATTCGTTGACTTGAACAGTGGTGATAAGTGGATTATCTGAGAAAGCATCGGTAATCATCGAAATATAACCATTCCAAGTATCGTTACCCGAGTCCCCGAGATAAGCCAATGCAACCCTACCTTCTCCACCAGCTGCAATTGCTGGAAAACCAGTACCCTCTAACTGGGTTGGCGGGGCTATCATCATAGGATCTGACCAAGTATCGCCTTCGTCTCTTGAGTATGAGTAATATGGCATATTATCGAGCCCCATCCACATTGCATGTAGATTGTTTTCTTCATCTGGATGGACTTGTGCTTCCTCGAAGTTCCAAGTATCTGCAGTACCAGTGGCCTCTGTAGGAAGAGGATGCTCAGTCCAAGTTATACCACCATCTGTAGTTCGATAAATCGAATATCCTTCTCCATCACATCCTGGGTTTCCACGATACAAATTTCCATCGTTTGCACCAATCATATGCCCGGTCAATCCACCACTATTGCAATTTAGAGGGGAACCCGGAACTTGTTGAGTCCAAGTAAGGCCGCCATCAAAACTCGACGAGCAGAGAGGCGATTGCCAATTACCATTGATACAGAATACCCAAGTTGTTGGATGTAATGCTGCAGGATAAGGGGAAGAAGCAATTGTTTGGTGGTCCTGAATCGATGTTCCAGTGGCTACAGTTGGCGGACTCCAACTCTGTCCTTCATTATCAGACCATTCAACAGTCATCCCCAAGAGAGCGTGCATATCGAATTTCATTATACGATCAGTCCATGGGTCGACGTAGACATAAGGGTCGTTTGAGTTTGCAACCGGAGCAGTTGGTGGATTGTAAACATCCACACAATCATACTCAACAGAACCGATCATACCAATCAAACTTGAGCATTGGACAATAGCGGTTGCTCCGGATTCTCCATTCCCCCAACTCGTGATGTATAAGTTGTCCTCGGACGTTATTCCAATCGTCGGCTCAAAGGTAGACATCCCAATACCATAGTAGCTTCCAGCAGTACAAACAGGCGTGTTATCACCGACCAGTGCCTCACTTCCGTTGAAGACACTTGAGGAATTTACGGCATCAGTCGCGTTTGCAAAATGATACCATACATTTCGTGCTATTCCGTCCGGGCACAGGGTATCAAACACACCATCTGGCTCCTCTGGAGCCATATCACCCCCTCCGAAACAGCCCGAAAGAGCAGAAGCAAGGAACATTACCACCAAGGCGATTGCTTTGGTGCGCATGACGTAATCCACATCCCATCCATACTTGATTTGAACGGTACTCATGTTCGCACTCGTCTTTGGGGTTTGTTGAAATCTAACTACTATTCCGGCATTGATATGCGACTTGCCGTATTCATGGTTGCGCTGGTTGCATCAATGTCTGGCTCATTAGCCTACACTAACATTACTGACCAACCAGATATGTCTAAAATGAGCAATGAGTTAGTTTCAGAACTGAGCTCATTAGAGGAATTGGAAGTAATTGTCCAATTCACAGGCGAGCAGGATAATTCTGTTTGGAAGTCATTGGAATCTATGGGAATAGACATGATTTCGGAAATGTCAGTCCTAAATGGCGGCCTCATTGTAGGGACTGCCAAAGAAATATCCAGATTATCCACCTTTTCAATCGTAAAACACATGGAACTTAATGTCCCGATAGAACACTTCTATCTCCCAGGGGACCAAGACGATACAGAATCAATGATGCATGAAACAGTAAGGTGGGTAAATGCTAGTCTTGCTTGGCATCGGGCCATTATTGGAACCGATGGTGTCCTCAAAACTGAACCAGATCTTTCCTTGAAAGAGTACGACGGCGAAGGTGCAACCGCTGTAGATCTTGATACCGGAATTGACGGAGAACATCCAGATTTTGATTGTGGAGAACCATGGACTGGAGAGAAATTAATTTGGTCGGCAAAATGGACAGGGCTTGCTTGGGTGGATGCTCCGAATTGCAACTCCGACACATCTAGTGGGCATGGAACACACGTTGGAGGCACCATAGCAGGAAATGGCGATGCCTCAGGAGGAAGAAGGCTGGGGACTGCAAAAGGAGCCACAATAGTTGCACTTGGGACGGGAGATGGAGCCTCTATCTTCGCTGCAGTTGAGGGTCTAGAATGGACTTACGAACACAGTAGGCCAGGATTGAATGACTACAACATCAGAGTGGTGTCGAATTCATGGGGCACTAATGGAGATTACAACCCTTCCAACACTGTCACAATTCTGACTGATATGTTGACTTATGATAACGACGTAGCAGTCATCTTCGCGGCTTCAAATAGTGGAGGTAATGGAGACGAATCTGAAAGCGATTTGAGGACAAACGTCTATGCAAATACCCCCTCAGCAATTTCCGTAGCCGCGCTCACACATGACGGCAATTCTGTAACTTCTTTCTCGAGTAGAGGTTGGAAAACTCAACAGCACACATGGCCGGATGTGGGTGCTCCTGGAAGAAATATTTGGGCAACAGCCCCGAGAGCTACAGCTATCGACGCCTCTACTCGCACTCAAGGCGATCTATACTACATGGCGATATCCGGGACTAGTATGGCGACACCCCATATTGGAGGCATTGCCACCCTTCTACTAGCCGCTGCTCCTTCATTAGGAGCAGCCGATTATCAAATCGATGATCATGATGAAGGAAATAGCTCATATTTCGATGAGCCTGCCAAAGGGCTACAATTCGAAGACTGGGAAACTAGGAATGAATCGAGAGTGCACGAAATCGAACTAATATTGGAACTTACTTCTCACTACGACAAACTAAGGAATTCGTGTGAGGAAGGAAATGACGACGATACTTGTGACGACATTCCAGAAGATTGCTACATCTCCCAGAACACAAATAGATGTCATGATTGGAGAGTGGGGCACGGACTCGTTGACACAGATAGGGCGTTGGCACTTGCCAGAACTCTCCAGGTGATGAGAGACCCAGACGAAGACGGATTTCTAGACTATCCAGAAGCCACAGTTTGGGACGCCTACGAGCATTTTGAAGCTATTATGGACACTAGAGGTTTGAATCTCAGCACAGATCAGCTCAGACATGCTTGGAAAGGAGAGTGGAGCCATTTCAACAACGGCCCTACCAGCACTTTTGGGACATATGCCACGGACGATCGACATTATGTTTGGGTCCCTAATGGAACATACGAGATGCAAATTGCATTCAGTTCTTTAGATTGGGATACCAATACAGCCCAAATAGCCCAAATCAGGCCAAATGTTGACCTCGGCTCCGATGGAAATGATGACGCACAAGGCCAAGGCACACTAGTTGGAGACACCATTTACATTGTATTGGATGTACAGCCCGAGCATTGGAATGCTTGGACAGAATTCGATGTCACAGGCACAGCAATATCCCTGCCGATTTCAGGGATATTAACAGGCTCAGAATTCATGGAACCAAGGGTTCCGTACACCTTTGACGTTCTATTGACTCTTGACGTAAGCGAAGAAAGAATATTCGAAGTGCCATTACGGTTCGACGGTTATTCGGATTTAGATCCAGCACCACCCTCTGACTTCTTCGATGAAGACTCCTCTTTTGATTTGGTTATGGTAAGGCCGGTTTATGATGAAAGTAAGATACCACAATTTAACAGTGAAAAACCATCTACCTCTAAAGAATCATCATTGTCCAATTTGCTTATCGGAGTATCATTTACCTCTATTGTAATCGCAATCGTAGCAACGACCCTATGGCTCCGGAATAAATCCGAAGAAGTTATTGAAGCAGAACTTGAAGGCTAAACAAGAGATTAATCCCAGTTATTCTGAAGGATTGGTGGTGTCGTATCTAGAATGGAATCTATAGGTTCCCGCCATTCCATCCGCAAATCTTCCTCTGCCGGAGTCGCATCCCAGTAGAGTTTCTTTCGAAGATGCCTCTTAGCCCACGCCACATCGATTTTGGGGTGGAAAAATGATGCAATAATCGCGAGCCAGTACGGGGCTTCCCAAGTAGTCCACTTTCTTTCAGGATGAGCAACCTTGAGAGATTTTGCAATATCATTCATCATCATCTCACCAGAGACAGTTAGGTAGCGCCCCATATCTTCACCTTCGGTCAAGGCTCTGACATGAGCTTCTGCAACATCTCTAACGTCAACGATATTGATTTGCATCGGCAGATTGAGAGGGACTTCTCTTCGAACAATCGCCATTAGAATCGCAAGAGAGCCTCGCAGATGCCGTGGAGACATAGGCGGGCCGAACACCATACATGGATGAATAGTAACTAATCTCGGCCGAGTTTCTTCATCCAGAGAGGAATGCCAATCTCTAATCAAGCGCTCAGCACTAACCTTTGCTAAGCCGTACGGATTCTCTTCGAGGGTTGCATCATCGGCCCAAGTCTCAGTGGTTAGTACAGTACCATCCTTCCAATCCATTGGTCTGATTGCAGCCGTCGACGATGTGTGCACAATTCGCTTGATTGTACCCGATTTCTCAACTGCCGAAATCACATTTTGAGTACCAATAACGCTAGGGTCGACAATTTTTCTCTGTGGGTCCTTTGACCTAACCACCACGGTCGCCGCTGTATGGATTAAGTCACTACACCCTGCGATTGCAGCATCAACAGAATCGGGATTGAATAGGTCCATCCCGATGACTTCCAATTCACCTCCATCTGCGATTGGTAGATTGCGTAAATGGTCCACACGTTCAGGGTCAGCAACATCTCGGACTGTAGCCCTGACCTTCTCACCACGAGCTAGCAAATTGGCTACCACGTGGCTACCGATGTATCCCGAAGCACCGGTGACTACAGTTACCATCAGACTGGGATAAGCCCCCTGTCTTCAATACTAACTCAGGCCAAACCATCAGTTAATTGTTCAAGTAATTCATCCAGTTCTTCTTCATCTGGCATCAATGCAGCCGCCTCTTGAGCTGCGAATAACGCCGAGGTATTTCGCCCCATCTCAAGGTGCGCTCTAGCGAGATTTGCCCAAGCAGCGCCCCTTTCGCAATAATTGACAGAATTAATCGCTCCTCGGAACCATTTGATTGCCATCTCGGGTTGCCCTCTTTGTAGCAAAGCCTCGCCTATCTCATTCCAAGAGCCACCATAATTCGGATTCGTCTCAATTGCTAGACGCTGCCAAGCCAGGCCGTCTTCCTCATCATCCGAGAAAGTCATTCCAAGGAAACAAGCCGCCTCTGGGGATGGACTTAGTTGGAACGAACTTCCATGATGTTCCGCGGCTACTCGAAGTATTCCCAATCTTTGCAGAACATTCCCCATCTTGAACAAATCTTGAGCTAAGACTTCGCGCAAGCTTACTCCTATCCCTTCACTTTCAGTGGTGGCTTCCACTTCGCTCCATACCTCTTCAATCATGTCTAACAATCCCGCAGGCCCCAACCTATCTCTTGTAGGCTCATCATTGGCATGCATCCAAGCAGTCTTGATCGAGGTCGTCTTCGGCTCTTCTTGTTCCGGTAGTTCGACAAATGGTGCAAGATCACAAAGGGACTGTGCGACCTCATCTTGAATCATATCAACATTCCAAATAGCCAACCATTGGGCCTGAAACTCCCCTTCTGTTTGCCTCGTAATTGTCTGTAAAACAGTACCTGTGCTTTCACCAATAGCCGCCACGGCAATGCCATCGAAAGATAGCCTCATCAATAATCCAACGGGCACTCTCGGTAAACCCCCAGTTACCAATATCTTGTCCCATCCATCCTCCGGAGTTCCTTTGTAGATGTCTTCCACTCCACACCATTCAATCTGACAACCACAAGCATCCGCCACGATATCAAGACGTAATTCATTCCAACGCCTTTGTAGTTCAACTCGACGACTGTCATCGATTTCTACTACCCTCAATCTTGATACACCCAATTGCATCAATATCTCAGTCCACCAATTCCCTCGCGGCGCTATTACCATCACAGAGTCGCCGCGCTGTATTTCTAACATCTGAATAACTTGTGCAGTTTCGTAAATTCCCGGCAGTAATGAGTTAGCGGCATCAACATCAGACCACCAAGGCATCCGTAGAGCACTTCCTTCGATATTATCGCCATCATGCCCTATCTCCAATGGTAGCGCGTGTATTCCGCGCGGTGTGCGTAAGAGAACATCCCGCAACTCATCATCTTCTATTGCTCCCATGAGAACTAGGCGTTCAACAGCTTCAGCATGGGGTGCTAAACTTGGCCATGTTCTGACAATCGGAAGCGTATTCAGGTCGCAGTCCGAACCGTCCTGGACGTTCCAATCCCTCTCCACGCTGTGCAGTTCTGCTACTTACTCTATTGAAACCCACGCCTAGACGATAGTCAATAGCATCATTTTGCACCCTTTTGACATCGCGGATTTAACTAACAAGTTCGATAGCAAAGTTCCGCAATTGAGCCGACTACTAAACTAGGGTTCTGGGGAGCCGCAACCAAGTCTTCACGAGTAGCTTCACCAGACAGAACTAGTATTCCATGAACTCCTGCTCTATCGGCCATTTCCATATCTGTGTACAATCTATCTCCAACCATAGCACACTCTTCCGGGGAGAGTCCGAGTTCCTTCACTTTGTGAAGGATCATTCCGGCATTTGGTTTTCCGGCAACATGGGTAGCAGATTTACCAGTAGTCGCCTCAAACAAGGCCATGTACGCTCCAGTATCAGGCAATCCTCCTTCTGGCGAAGGACAAACCATGTCAGGGTGACTAACGACCAAAGGAACGCCACGATGCATTAGTACACTAGCAGTGCTTAGTTTCTCATAATTTATCTCTGTATCATATCCAAGAACGACGTACTGAGGGTCGGTTGACCTAGTTTCTATACCGGCATCTTCCATCATTTCTCGCATACCCTCTGTTCCAACAAGATAGGTTTCATTCACTCCTTCATTCGCTAGCCAAGAAAGTAAATCATGAGTGGATAGTAACACATCATCCTCTGTTGCTGGAATGTTCATTGCATGCAATTTTGTGACATATTGCTTTACAGAACGGCTTGAATTATTTGATAGGAAATACCTCTTGATTCCCGCATCATCAAGCCGTGAGAGAAATTCTAACGAGCCTTCAATCAAATTATCTCCAAGATATATGGTCCCATCTAGATCTAGGAAAATTGCTTTGATTCCGGCTAGAGTATTGTCTAGAGCCATGGTATCACTTCAAGGGAGTACAATTGTTTTGAACAAGAACCAAGGATTCCAAAGCTCAGTTTGAGCCTCTTTACTTGCGATCATTTCAGACATTATTGTACCAATTTCCTTCTTTCGATTGGCCTTATTGATGAACCAGTTTGTAAGCCTCTTCCACTTCATCATTTTCTGGAGAGTTTTTGAATTTGTGAGCTCTTTACCTAGTATTGCCCACAACTCTTCCATGTAAGCATCAGCGGCTTCTGAGGGGAAGCCGTTTGAATGCAGATCTTTATCGAAATGTTTGCTTGTCAGTTTAGCAGAAAGCAAAGCATTTCCGATACCTTCTCCACTAAATGGATCAACGAGGCTGGCCGCATCTCCAACAGTCATTGCTCCTGCCATAGCTCCTCTTCGAGGTTGATGAGAAGGAGGATTTTTCCTCGGTGAACCAAAGGGCAACTGCCAACCTTTAGCAGAGCCGGATATCATTGTTGCATTTGCAAATCTCTCTTTGAAACGAGGATGCTCTCGAATTAACCATTCTTGGGTTTTCTTTAACCCCCTCCATCCACCTTTCTTTTTGGCTTTCCTTTCTTCAGAAATCAGCATACCAATTCCTACATTGACTACCCCATCACCTACTGGAAATAGCCAAAAATACCCAGGAATTACTTCGTCGACAAAGTGGATTTCTATTTGCCCTTCATTTCCTTCGAGCCCTTCTACGTTATTCCAATATTCTCGATAACCGCCACAAAAGTGGTCATCGTCTCTATGAGGCTCATCAAATACTTCGAGAGTTATTGTTCTAGACACGGGACAATTGTATCCACCGGCTCCAATGGTAAGCGGTGAATTGAATTCTAATTCCTCAGGAGAGTCTCTTCCAAAATTTCCTTTGACTCCTTTAACAGAAGCGTTTGCCCCCTCGCCTTCGACATTAACTTCCGTTACCGTGAAGCCTTGAATTACAGAACCACCATTCTCTCGAACGATTTCTTGACATTTGTGGAACATGAGGTAGTCAAATTGCTCTCTAGGCAATGCGTACCCGGATTGCAAGCCTTGTTTTTCATATGCCTCTTTTGGCAACATAACCCGAACTTCAGCGCCGTTTGCACTTCCAAAAACAATCGAGTCAACGACGTAATGTGGCGATTCATCAATTAGATCTAGTACACCCAATTCTTTGGCATGCGACAGTGATTTTCCTCCAACCGCATCGCCACAAGTCTTGTCTCTAGGCCACACGCCTTTTTCGATTAGGAGGACTTTACAACCATTTAGCGCATTGAATGCAGCAGCGGCTGAACCACCTGGTCCACCTCCAACTACAATGACATCAAAATCGGCTCCGTCCGCAGGGATAGGACCAGTCTCGATAGGTTGTTTGTAGTCCAGCATACAGTCCCCTCGGCACCCCGTAAGGTCGTCGGGCATTCAAACTTCACCATCTAGTTGATTGCCTTCACCCCGTACCGAGGCACATGAAATCCTCAGTCTGGGTGGTCGAAACCACACTACCAGGAGATTGGTCAGAGCCCATGGTTGGAGAGTGGTGCTTCAAGCTAATAGACTCCGGCCTTGTGGCATGCGCTCACCAGACAAAAACAACCTCGACCTATCGTTGGGAGGGCGCCGTTCAAAGCGATACTGAATGGCATATTCGTTGTAAAACAAGCGCATCTAAGAAACAATTTCTGATAGATGAAATTCAAGCAACACACCCCTATGATTTACCAATGGTAATTTACTTCGAGGCCTCAACATCTCCTGATTATGCAGAATGGGTTGAACAAAATTAGACCTCTATTTCTGCGAACCCTTTGGGTTCACTTGATTTGCCCCCCCTATCTCCGACGGCCATGAACGAGAAACACTCGGACAAGGAGTTCGCTACACGAGCAGTATGGTCAGGCACTCAGAATATCGAGGGGGCAGCAGTAACGCCGATTTTCAATACGGCGACATATCAACTAACAGACGAGCGATATGCAGGTTGGGCTGCAGGAGCCCAGCACACCGCACTTTACTCCCGACTCTCCAGTATCAACTCCGAGGGAGTTGCAATGAAGGTCGCTCAACTTGAAGGAGCCGAGGACGGAGAGACGTTCGCAAGCGGAATGTCTGCAATATCGACGACCCTCATGTCATTGCTATCTAGTGGAGATCACATGGTAGCAAGTGCAGACTGTTATGGCGGCTCTTACGGCCTGATGACCGAGGATTTGCCTAGATTTGGTATCGAAGTTACAATGGCCGATATGAGAGACCCGGCATCTTATGAGGCAGCAATTCAAGAGAATACCAAGATTCTCTATGTTGAAACCATTACCAATCCAGTAATCAAAGTCTGTGACTTAGAAGCCATGGCATCCTTAGCAAAGAAGCACAATCTGATTTGCATAGTGGACAATACTTTTGCAACACCTTGGGCTTGTAATCCAATCGATTTAGGATTTGATTTGGTAATTCATTCTGGAACTAAATATCTTGGAGGCCATTCGGATTTAATCGCAGGACTAGTCGTTGGAAGGAAGGACCTCGTTGCGGAGATATTCCCTCGAAAGGTGCACTTCGGAGGAGCTGCTGATCCACACATGTGCTACTTACTCGAAAGAGGTATGAGAACCCTTCATGCGAGAATGCCAATTCACACATCAAATTCTTCAGAACTCGCCAAACGCCTGGAGGCACACGATATGATTGAACACGTCAATCACCCTAGCCTTCCAAGTAGTCCGGATTATGAAGTGGCTCAGAGAATCGTTCCAAAAGGAACAGGGATGATTTCATTCGTCGTGAAAGGCGGTGATGAAGCGGCTTTGAAATTCATGAGGAGTCTAGAGATTATTTTCGAAGCAACAAGCCTAGGCGGAGTTGAGAGCTTGGTTGAATGCCCATTCAATTCGAGTCATATGTTCGTTCCTGAAGACGTTAGAAATCAAGCAGGAATTGTGCCCGGCTTCGTGAGAATGAGTGTTGGAATCGAGGACGTTGAAGATCTCTGGAATGACATTTCATCTGCACTCGCAGAAACAGAACAACACTTGGCAACACTAGCTTGAGGCGTAGTCTTGAACGAAGCTGATTTCGTTGCATTGCTAGTTTTCATTGTGCCAATGTGTTTCACGCCGGGTCCGAACAATTTGCTCTGCGCCGCCCATGGTTCGCAACATGGTTTTCGCGCAACAATTCCGATGACTCTCGGAATGTTAGTCGGCTGGTCTAGTCTGGGCATAGCAGTAGGTCTAGGCACAGTTTACATCGAAGAAAACCAAGAAATTTTCAAGGCGTTAACTTGGGTAGGTGCGGCATACATAGCTTACCTAGGGTGGAAAGTTGCAACCTCTAAACCAAAATTGGAAGAATCCGAGGAAACCGAGCGGCTAGGCTTCAAAACGGGACTTATTCTACAAATTGTTAATGGCAAAGCATGGATACATTTCCTTGTAATGATGACAAGTTGGGGGTTCCTTTTTGGAAGTGGATTATCTGGAAAGATTCTGCTAGTTGCAATCAATGCATCTATCGGTTATCCTGCGGTAGTGACTTGGGCAGCATTTGGCATGGGGCTAAGCAAAATTTTCTCTTCTCCGGAAAAAGCTAGAATATTGAACGGAGCACTAGGAACTTCGCTAATCTTAGTGGCAATTTGGGTTGCTCTTCCCCATTAAGCGGACCACTGGCTACCAGAGACTTCCGCCAGCCAATTCATCGAATTGACATAGTCTTCTTTTGCATCTAGAACATCTTTGTTGAGTAAGGAATCTGCAGCATCCCAAAGAGCAGTCATTGCTGGAACCCAATCTCCTCCCTTGTCGCGGCTGGCCTCATCGAATCTCCACGCATCCGATTCAGTTCGTTCGTGAACAACGAGCCAAGCCCAACCCATTGCTGAATCCAAGCCCTTCGCTTTTCGACACATTGCAACAGTAGAAGCAAGACCGTCCTCTGCTGCCTTTCTAATCAGTGATTCTGCAAAATCCAATGGCGAAGGTAATGCTCCCTCCTCCCAAGGCAACCGCTCTAGTTTCTTGGCCGAGGAAATGGATTCATTGAGTTCTCTAAGGAACGCGCCAAAGCCTTGTTTTCTCTTGGCTTGTTTAGAATGAATTGTTTCGGCTTCCGCTCCTTCCAGGCCGAACATCGATTGCAATATATCCATTCCATTATCTTCCCACAAAGCAACCAGTACTGGATGACAAGAACTATCCTCAAATCGAATTACATCATTTTCCGATTCCAATACTACTCCGTCTGATCGAACTAAAGCACCCCCTTCGAGTGTGTCCAAAACAATCCCTAGAGCTTGTTTTTCATCGTCAGTGCCTTGCATGTGGGAGAGGAAATCACTGCGAGATTCAACATCAAACCAATGGTTCCCTGTGATATAACCCTCTTTTATCGAGCCTAAAATTGCGTGTCTACATGAGCGCGCGAGCTTGTCATCGGTAAGCGCCAGATTCATCCAAGCAAGCAATACCTCATCGAGACTTTCTCTTGCTTCACTGGGTAATTCTCGTTCACTCGGCCAACCAGCAGGCCTCCACATCCAGTCTGCCTCAGCTACGGCTGACATCTTGGGGGGCATCATACCAAGGGCAATTGATGGAACGAAAGGATCCTCACCAGTCTTTGCCAAAGCCGCTCCAGTAATCCCTATTTTCACTCCATCAAATTCAAGTTTTAACCACCCAGAATCTGTGAATTGATCGTTCTCTACTATATCCAATTCCAAACCCTTGGAGCATCTTATATCATCACCATTCAAATCGATACTGGATTTTTTCAGACTGTCTTCAATCCATTCAGAAGGGGCGACAGGTTCCTGCCCCGAACAAACAAATCCCCCATCCCAAGAAAAGAACCACCAACCTGCTTTTGCATGGTCGTCCCAGACCAATAACCTCAGTCGTGGGTGAGTATAGTTCTGAATCCCAACCATATGAGATTGTTTTCCGTTACCTCTTCGAATGAAGCTCGAAGCCCCATAAATCGGACTATTGTATACTGAAACAGTCGATGTATCCGCTTCTCCTGCTGCAAGTAAACTACCAGCCAGCGCCCTACCAACAACATCTCCTCTTCTCTTCACCATTCTCTTGCTCAACCATCGACGGTCATTTCGTTTCTTAGAGATGACATCAATATCTCGTATAGTTGCCGCTAACATATCCTTGCGAGGCTTACCCAGTTCACATTCTATGTCAGGAACAAAAATTTCAGGATTGTCTAAAAGAGTCTCAAGATTTCGATCGATTCTCTGTTGAATTTGCTTGGAGGCCTTTTTTATTCCTCGAACACGAACTTTTCTCTTGCGATTTTTATCGCCCGGGAAACTCACTTCGGCGGGTGGTCGTGCCATATTATCTCCTCCATATTCTTCGCTTCATGCTTGGTATCGCCTGCGCTCGTACGCCTCTCTTTCTAATCCCGCGAATTCAGCAGGTAAAATCAAGCAATGTATCCGCCCATCAGACAATTTTGCTATATCGTCCAAATCCCCAGACACAATTCTTTGGTCTGCGGTTCCGAGATCACTGAGCAAAATCGCGTCCCAATTTCCAATTGGAGTAGTCATGCTATCTCGTACAGTTCCTTCTTGATTAACGAGCTTTTCATACATCGACTTTAGAACTTCGACGACTTGTTTTGGCTGCATCGGTTGAGGGGTATCAACACCCATGCCTGTGGGGTCTAAATCTAGCAATACTAAGGTATGCAAATTGTTGGTGTAATTTGAATCAATCATCTCCAATGGAGAAGTTGGAAGATAGTCACCATAGGCGAACGGAAGCGTCACCTGCCGGCCAAAACGATACGATTGCAGACCCGACAAAGAAACTGCCAAGGAGGTTGCAGAAAGACCAGGAATAACAGAGAAATCGATGCCTTGCTCGGCACAATGCGATTCTAAATCAACATGAGTTGTTGCCTGCATAGGGTCTCCAACAACCATCAAAGCAACCGACTTCTCAGTCGCTAGAGACAAAATCTCTGAGGGTTCTTCGACCATAGGGCGCATCGCTCTTTCCCACGGCCCGACCAAACTCTCTAAGCCCCCTTCCTGATCTTCTGGTAGGGTTGCCGTATAGCCTTCCAAGAATCGAAAATCACATGCTCTAGCATGCTCTATAGCATCGGCTGTCATCAACCCAAGATCGCCCGGTCCGAGGCCAATTAGCCACAGACCTGGGGGGAGCCCGCCGTCCGTCATTGTGAAGCGGGGGGCGTGCCTGCCAGTCATCAACATGATGCGCCACTTGGTCGTTCCAAATCGCGAGGTTGAGGCTGTTCTAGGTCATGTTCGCGCCCGTGGATGGGGCACTGTTAGCCATCGTGTATTCTCCAGCGATGACGGCCTCTCTCGCCTAATTCCTCTGGATGTAGGCGCACCTTTGGAATTGCCAAAAGCTCTAGAATATCCAATCGTTATGCATGAAGGAGTTCCGGATGAAAAAATTGAGACTGATTGGCTGGCGTTGCTAGCAACGGAAGTAGACGAGACGACGATAGAGAAAATGGGAGATGCTTGGCCATCAAATCACGAATTTGTAGGCGATATGATGATTGTAAGAATAGATGATCAAGTTGCCGAATTTACAGATTCTATTGGGAGAGCAAAACTTGGAGCCCACCCTCATATTCGCTTGTTACTGGCCGATGATGGAGTAGAAGGCGAATTCAGAATCAGACAACTGAAGCCCATAGGCGCTAGATTAGCCGACAGAATTCTAGCCGGACCTAGCCTAGAATTCGCGCCTCCTGAACTCCTTAGTACTGAGGTTGCAGTGAAAGAAAGTGGACGAGTTATCCGATGTGATCCGACAAAGGCATACTTCTCTACTAAATTACAAACAGAAAGACTCGAAACCCTCGCCTTAGCTAAAGAATTACGAGAAGAACTTGGCCGGCCATTGAAGATAGCAGACCCATTTTGCGGAGTCGGTCCCGCCCTTGCAACATTACTAGGAGAATCAAATTTGGTCTCCGATTTACTCGCCACCGACCTTAACCCCGACGCAGTCAAACTCCTGATGTCGAACCTCTCAAAGTGGGATAGAAGACAATATCCAGAGGGTGCAATTGAACTTCAACAAGTTCACGAGAATCGCCTGGTTGGACTGGCCGATGCACTAACTTTGGCCGAGAACCAGGAAATTGCTGGAAAATGGGATCTAGTTTTGGTCAACTTACCTCATCGTACGATAGAATTCCTTCCGAAGATTATCCCCCTATTGGACCGAAGCTCCCCTTCAATGATTAGAGGTAGAGTGATTGTAGAGGAATCAGAAATTGAACAGGCGAATCAAACCATTCGCTCTATGCTTCCAAATTTGATGCCTGACAAACCACAACCCTCTTTGAAAATAAAACGAGACTACAGTACATCTCTACGCCTATGCTCGTTTCATGCTTGGATAGCATCGGAATAAATCAAATCCCGATACTTTACCGGCGTTACATGAAAATCGACCCAAAGAGCCGACCAGTGCAAATTGCAGTAGCTCTAATGATTGTCCTTCCTACAGTCTATCTTGGCCTAGGATATGTTATCGCATCACAAGCAATAGCCGCAAAACCCGGTTGTTATGTTTGGGAGGATAATCGGCCGGACTCATGGACCTCATTCGATGATTGGGAATCATTTGGTACAGGAGAGGTAGCCGAGGAGAGAGTCGCAATTAGACAAAATTTCGATGCCACCCCATACCAAATGGAATCGTATGAAAATGCAAGCTTCCCTCCTAGAGGAGACGACCAGTCGATTACCCTCAGGGGGTGGTATGTCGAAGTCGATCCGGAAGCACCAGTGGTTATCCTGACTCATGGTATGCCTTCGAATGGTAATTGCAAACCAGAAATGCTACTGATGCAAGCCTTCCTTGCCGAGGGGGGCATCAATTCACTTTCGTTTAGTTTGAGGAATTACGGTTATAGCGACCATGTCAGCGACTACATTGCGGTCGGACAGGTCGAGTATGTCGATATTCTTGGAGCATATGATTGGCTAATTGATTCCAAAGGATACCAAGCCGGAGAAGTAGGATTGGTCGGGATCTCACTTGGAGGAACGGCAGCCTTTGCCTTTGAGGACGAGCCAGGCATTGCAGCGATGTGGCTCGATAGCGCAGTGCTAGACTTCCCACTCGTTGTCAGAAACGAATTGGGAAGAATGGGCTTCCCTGCATTCCTTGGAGGAGCAGCAATCACGGTAGGAGGTTGGATGGCTGGCGCAGACCTCGATGGCCGAAACCCAATCCATGCAGCCGATGCTGCGGGTGATCGCCCCGTTTACCTTACACATGGACTCGAGGACACCAGAGTATCTGTTGAACACGCGGAACGATTTGAGGAGAGAATGATTGAGAATGGGGGTAATGTCGAAACTTGGTATGTCGATGACAGAGCACATGTCGATGCGATGTGGAGCGATTCGGAAGAATACGAAAACCGTCTGACAACATTCTTCCAGGACGCATTTGGAATGTAACCCTGGATGCCGGGAATGAACTTATATCCTACTTTCGTGATTACTAGTCACATGAGCGGGGATATAACCGATGAAGGTTGTGGCATTGTTATACTTGTAATAGCGGGATATATTTTTTGGGAATTGATGGAAAACGCTCTTTGGGATTCTATTGTTAGTGGGCCCTCGGTGTCAAATCATAACGTTCAGAAGCGTGACCAACATCGCAAAAAAAACTGCGCCGTTGAAAATTGTAATGCTGTGGTTTTCCGAATGACACATTTTTGTCATAGGCATCAGAATGAGACACTCACTTCACCAAAGACAAATGATTCCGAAGGCAATAATTCCGAATCCCAAAACTGGTGGGAATCAGAGGAGCCAGCGAGCCTGCCCGATACTAGCTCAAAAGACACTCCTCAGAAGTCTCGCGCTATTCCCATCACGCTTCTAGCCGGCATCCTTTTTTTGGGCCCGGTGGGCTTTGTTCCAGTCATTGGCTATCTCCTATACACCGCTTTCACAAAGCGCGAATCAGAATTCTAAAGCGTTCGAATGGTAATTTTTGAATTAATTGGGGAAGCATGTTGCTGGATGTTTTTCGCTCCCGCGGTGGAAGCAGTGAGAGAGGATTTGAAAGGGAAATCCGAAGAAACCAAATTCGTTTCAATCAACAATAATTGCTCTATCGATGGCTGTAATGCTATGAGGTATGAAGACTCGATATATTGTTTGAGGCACAAACCAAACGAGGAACCCAAAGAAGAAACTCAGCTAGAAGAAAACTGGTGGGGAGACGAAAATTAGTGGCGCCCCGACCGGGATTTGAACCCGGGTCGAAGCCTCGACAGGGCTTCATGATAGGCCACTACACCATCGGGGCAGGATTGGGGACGACTACCGTTCTGTATTTCAACCGCTCGCGTGACGTGGATGTTGTGGTTTACCCAAATCGAAATGAAAATTAGAGGCAAAAACGGGGCATTGTTCATCATCCCTCTTTGGTCGCAGTTCTGTATGAGTGAGGACCGATTGGTCATCGACGTTATCGATAATGGCGGTCAATGGACACATCGCGAATGGCGTATGTTACGTTACATGGGAGTGGACACTCAGATTTTATCCAACAACACTCCAGTATCCGAATTACGTGAATTGAACGGTTTGATACTTTCAGGCGGAGCTGCCCGAGTAGGGTTAACCGGAGAGTTGGGAAATTGTGCTGCCTATCTCGATCTGGATATTCCCATTATGGGAATCTGTGCCGGCCACCAATTCATGGCGGGGCATTATGGTGGCCGAGCAGCCGAAGCACCCGCCCCTGAATTTGGCGCTGCTACAATCAATTTAGTCGATGGCGGAGGGCCATTATTCGCAGAAACTCCAGACACCCAAACAGTTTGGGAGAGCCATAATGACGAGGTTGTGGAATTACCCGAAGGCTTCAGAATTACAGCTAGCAGCGAGTCATGCGAAATTCAAGCTATGGAGAACGAAGAATTGAATCGATTCGGCCTTCAATTTCATCCAGAAGTGAATGACTCAGAGTATGGAGCAAAGATTTTTCAGAACTTTGTAGATATCTGCCGCAGGGCCCTTTAGGGCCCAATTTCATAATGAGCAGATTGAAGAAGGGCTGGTAAGTCGGCGGCCCGATGGCGAACAGGCTTACACTCTACAAGTGCCGCTCCTGCAACCGCACAGACAGGAAAGAATACGACCCAGACGGCAACGTATCTTGCAATCACTGCAATTCCCCTATGGACTCCCTAGAACCACGATATAAGTGCGTTCGATGCGGACACATTGAGTGGATAGAGGTAGGAACTGTTGGTAAGTCCTGCCACAAGTGCGGCTACCGAATTTTCGTCAAGCCACGAAAGGAAGGAACTGACCGTGGCTACAAGATTCTGAAAGCACGCTGAAACCACAATCTTCCTGTGGAATTAAAGGCGCGGAGTTCAAGACCCGCCTAATTCACGCTAATACGTGGCGAGTTGGCTGAGTACACATGCTCCGCGCACCTTCGATGATCTCGCGGTCCCACCCACAGTCCGGGAGGCACTCAAGGGTACCAGTTTGTCGCCCGAACCCCCACATCTTCTGATTACAGGGCCCGCCGGAGTTGGAAAAACAGCCTCTTGGCGATTGGTGGCGCGCCAGATGCTAGGTCCAGGATGGAAATCTACCACACATATCTTGCAGGCGCGTGATTTGATGAGGACTCGCGGTGCAATGGCCAAATTTGAGGAATTTCTGAGGCCAACTGGAGCGGGCTCCACAGATACATTGGCTGGCCGTATGAGCCTGGACGCATACGATCGTGGAATCATTTCAGCCTCTGAAGGAGATATAGCTCCGGCCGGAGAAGAATTAGAAATCGAGCCAGGCAGAATCCCTGTTAGTCGACTATTGGTGATTGAAGATGCCGACCATCTTGGAGGAATTAGACAGGCATACCTACGTCGAATGATGGAAACGGTCGGAGTCGCAAGTAGATTCATTCTTGTTGCTCGAGCACCTTCGAGACTTATCGATGCAATCCGCTCTAGAACCCAAATGATCCGCATCCCATCCACAGATAGAGACACAGTAATCAAAACGATGCAATCAATTGCTAAGTCAGAAAAATTCTCTGTAGATGAAGGTGTACTAGGGGATTTAGCCTACGTATCAGATGGTAATTTACGAAAAGCCCTCTTCACATTGGAGATGCTGAATGCACGAAATTTAGCGGACGATCGGTCCGCCGTACATCGTTTGGTTCAGGCAACAACTTTGCAAGCTGGAAGGCATCTTCTGGAACTCGCACTACGCGGCCGGGTTGTTGAATGGAGGTGGGAGAATGTGAGAGGACGCCGTTCCAAGGTTTTGAGCGGGGCGATAGCAGAGATTGATCGCTTGATGAACGATCATGGATTAGATGCTGATGACATTATTTCTCAACTCCATGATGTTCTCGTAGGCCGTCGCCTTTCGCTTCCAGACGAACTCCGCTCAGAGTTGCTCTCCGCTTTGGCAATTTGTGATACACAAATTCGCAGTACAATGCATGCTAGAATACCGTTTGAAAATTTTCTACACAAGGCCGCAACCTCTGGCAGAAAGCACGGCCTCGCCTTCGGTTAATGGCGGGCGCGGCAGGATTCGAACCCGCGGTCCCTGGCTTAGGAGGCCAGTGCATTATCCAGGCTATGCTACACGCCCACTCCGCCGACCGCATCCCCCTCAAGAACTCTAAGGGTCCCAAAATCACCGTCTTAACCTCAAAATTGAGCCGAGAGAATCAAGCCATGTTCGATGTCGGACATACATGGCGGGTGAGCGCAGCCTCCCAACTCCTTACGCGAAGGAGAGCGACCGCCAGGTGCGACAAGAGCAGGCATTGAGCATGAGAGTTAAGGCTAGAGATGCAGGTAGGAGGTTTTGGGTGAGAATTGCCACAAGCAAACCTCAACCGCAGTTACGTACCCTGTTATCGCTCTCTGCTCCGTTAACAACCGCTCTGCTTCTTATTCGATGGGAATATGCCTCATTTCCATTAGCAATTGCACTTCATGTGGCACTTAGCATCAGTCTGATTCCTGCCTTATTTGCCGCAACATTCGCTCGAATGTCTGCAAGAGACAGACTTCGCTTACGAGCAGTAGGATTCCGCTCGATGAATTCATACCCTGGTGTGGAACGTATTCTAAACACTCTTGATGAGAGAAGAATCCGAGAGAGAGTAAGGGTTTCTTGCTCCATACTTTCAACTGTCGCACTGGCTTCACTTTGGAATCTAGATGCGGGAGAAACACTAAGCTCGCTAGTTTTGGGTGCTTGCATTGTACTTTCGATAATATCGGCTTTCAACACTCAACAACTTGAATCATCGATTCCAATGCGTTCGAATTCCTTTCCTCTTTTGTCTTTGCACGCACCAACACTACACGATAGTACTCTCGACAGAGTCTTGTCAGATCTTGTGGTGGCGCATTTGGATCCCGAAACTGCCAGTCACTGGGACATTTGGATAAAGTCTCTAATCGACGATGTTCGTAGCGACCAAACTCCAGAGTCAGCAGTTGAACACCTGCTTGAAGCAATCCACCTGGAATACCTAGGTTTACTCGATGAGGAGGGTCTATTAAGTGAAACACGTAGAGTGTTCAAGGTCTCGGCAATCGATGGTCTATTTTCCTCAACTTCTAAGTTCAACATGGTCACACTTAGGCGATTGCTTGCCCATACAAGGGCTTGGCAACCAGGCCTTTTCCGACTAACTGACCGATTACAAGATTCAGTCATCAGAGGCGACCCTAGTCTTACTGAAGAATCTTGGAGACTAGATCTAGATCTACCTCCTCGATGTGGCCAAGGGCAAGGAAATCTCTTCGTGATGATACACAATCACTCCGGTAAGAATCAGTCAATTGAAGTCGACATACTAGCGGCCAATGGAGAACCCGAACTTCAGACCCTTCGTGTCTTTGCCAAAGCCTCAGAACAACCTAGCTCGTCATTCTCAATCGGCGATCAGAGAGGCGAATTTACGGAATCCTTTGGCCGCCTTCTAGCGAACTCTACCGTACTATGGATAGGCTTGGCGTGGCCCGATTCGATATCCGGGCCACATCCAGTGCAAGTTACTCTGAGAAATGAGGAAGGAGAGACCATAGAATCAATTGTAGTAACCACCATACTATCGTCTGGAGTTCAGCCTGAAAGCATGGGCCACAGAATGGCAGATGCTGCATCCGAGGTGCGAAGAATCGCCCTCGCCTTGGCAGATTAGGCCCAATTATCGGGGCGAAGCCCCGAGCGTCATCTTCATGTCGCAAAGACGATTCGCACACGACGAGTACCATGGAGTCTTGGAACCTAGTCATCGTCGGCTCGGGCCCGGCCGCGCTTAGAGCCGCTATTGCCGCAGCCGATGCTGGAACAACACCTCTGCTTCTAGAATCCTCAGGAATTGGCGCGGGAACGGCGGGTACAGATCTAGCTGGACTTGCAGTTTCCATAGACGAAGTAAGCTCATCCGCTCATCGCGATGACACAATTACTGTGGGTGGAGAATCAACCGACAAGGTTGCAGCTGCAAGGGTTTGTGGAGAATCTCTCAGCGTCCTTGCCGAATTGGAAAGATGGGGGTTGGTACTCCGTCGCCGAGAGGGTGGCTTACCTCACGCTACTCAGGTTGCAGGACACAGCATGCCAAGAATGACCGGCTGTGGAGACGCAACTGGACGAAATATCACCCGCATCCTAGAAGAACAGGTGATGAAAAGAGGAGTCGTTCGACGTTCTGACATCCAAGTCATGTCCTTGGTAATGGATGGAAAGCAAGTCAGAGGGCTGACTGCTTATGACTCAAACTCTGGTGAGGTAATCGGAATTCAAGCCAAGGCGGTAATTCTTGCCACATCAGGCCACCAAGGTATTTGGTCGAGCCCATCAGGAGGGGCAGGCTTGGGTTCTGCACTGATTGCAACCGCCGGACTGTCTCTGGCCGGGATGGCAAATAACCCAACACACCCGCTTACAGTAAGGGGAACAGATCTCAACATCACAATTGATGTTCTTGGGGTTGGAGGTAGAGTTAGAAAATCCAGCGGGGAGGACGTTGACCCAAGCGAAGTTGGCGAAGAAGATTGCATTCTGGATCTGAGAGGCTTGGAATCTGATGCGAAGCCTTGGTTCTCTAACACTCGAAACAGAGTCAAGGACAGAACAGGACTGGATATATCCAGAGATGTTATTCCAATAACAAAAAGCATTGCAACAACCACAGGAGGAGCCCCTGTGGATGAGCATGGGCGTGTCACCTTCTCTAGAGGTAAGAAGTGGGCAACTGGGCTCTATGCTGCGGGGCGCTCTGCGCACAATGGTATGCACGGAGAGGGGATTCTCCCGGGCAATCAAATGCTTGATGATTTAGTAGGCGGAAACCACGCTGGAAGCCATGCTGGGGCTTGGGTAAAAGACGCCTCCTTTGGTGGCTCAACTTTAGTCGAGAAAGCAGTTGTAAAATCCTCAAAGAGAGTGGACACTTTGAAATCAGGAAATGGGGTTTCAGTCGGACAAGCTTCTGCTACCCTATCCTCCGTGATGGCATCTTGTACAAACGGGTCAAGAGACGAATCTTCCCTCAAGGCCGCAGCAGATGCTATCTCTGAAATGAAGAAAAATGGAATCAAAGTAACTGATCAATCAAGCGTGATGAATACCGAGATGTGCTCGGCTCTGAAACTTCAGGGAATGCTAACTTTGGCAGAGCAGATTACAAAATCTTGAGGACTTACAATGAGTGAAGAACCAACAATCTTCACTCGAATCATCAACGGCGAATTACCCTGCCACAAGGTGTACGAAGACGAACTAATCATTGCTTTCCTAGATATACAACCCCTCACAAGAGGACATACATTGGTCATTCCAAAAGAACCAGCACCTTCCATGGATCAATTGAGTTTAGATTCCGCCGCGGCTCTTGGCAGGGCTTTGCCGATAGTAAGCAGAGCAGTACTCAAGGTGACTGGAGCCACAGCGTACAACCTAATCCAAAACAATGGGCAAGAGGCAGGGATGTCAGTCGCCCATGTTCATATTCACATAATACCACGATATCCAGACTCAACTCACTCTTTCCTTTGGGAATATGGAAAGATAGACCAAGACGACGCAAAAACTCTCGCTGAAAGCATATCAGCGGCCACAGAGTAGAATCGGTGTATTCTCAACCCCTTGCACCCTCCGAAGCGTCGTGTCTGACTCAGAAGCCGCGCCTGAGATACTCCCAGAGTTGTCAGAAAGCGCGACTAGATTGAAGCGAGATAAACTGACTCGAGTTCCATACAATCACGAAGGAAAGCACCCCGGAAAGAGATGGGCTCAACTAGCACTAGATTTCATGTTTGAATTGGGTAATAAGGCTATTTTCAGAAGATATGATGCCGATTCAACCCCGCCTGCAGAGGGAGGTGTAATTTATGTTGCAACCCACATCAACGGCCTAGTTGACCCTATGGTAATTGCTCGGGCACAAAATAAGCGAGTGATTTCACTCGGTCGTCATGATTTGACCACCCGCCCAGTAATCGGATGGTGGTCGAGAAGATTTGGAACGCAACCTGTTCTCCGTCGAGCAGAAGTAGAGGCCGGAGTTGTAGATGCCGATTTTGCGAGATACATCAACGACAGGGGTATGTTGACTGTGGCCTCTTGTCTAGCAACAGGACATTCTGCTGTTGTTATGCCAGAGGGTAAGTCGCATCAAGACAGCAAACTCCATGCATTACGAACAGGATCATCACGTGCCGCTCTCGCTTCTGCTGCTATTGCAGACGAGAAGGGTTTACCCGCACCAGTAATCCAAACTGTTGGTTTGCATTGGCGTACTCACCATTGGCTACGAACTGATAATTACGTAGAGTTTGGCGAATCTATTGAGATACCATCGATATACTCGGCTGAAGATCGTACTCGTCTAATTTCAGGGGAATGGGTAGAGCCAAGCTATGAAGAAACCAGAAAATTACGTGATCGAATATTCGATGTATTATCTCCAATGACTCCCGATGCACCGGATTGGGAAACTTTCCGTTCGTGGAAGCTATTGGCCCATATTGGCGCAAACAAAACCAAAACTCCACTTACGACGTTGGCTGAGGAAGTCCGAGCCACTAGAGAAGTCAGAGAAAGTATTGGTAGAGAAGAAAATAATCCGATGATTAATCAAGCAAAAGAAGCCGCTGAAATTCTCCACAAAAATGACTTGTATGCCACATCTCTAGATTCTTCAAATCGCTTACGAGGAAAATCGATTTCAGAACATCTCTTGGGGCTTCTTGGGTTGCTACTGATTGTTTCCACATTGCCAATCACTCTTCCTTCATCAGGACCACAATGGGGTCTTGCAAAATACATGGCCGAAGGTAGTGATGAGGGATTGGACTCTCGTACAACTTATTTCATGCTTGCAGGAATGTTTTCACCGATATTTTTCTGGCCCCCCATGGCATTATTGGGCACCTATCTGTACGCAGGCATATCGCTACAATTAGTTACCCTGTACACATTCATTTTGCTCATGCTCGCCTTTTATCTGGCCGCCTCAATCGCATTAACCGGCTATGATTTGTGGGCTGATTCTGCAACTGCATCGCGTCGTGTGAAACTGAGTAAGAGTAGCGAGGGAGAAAGATTTCACGAACTCGTGGAAAATATCTCTTCCAGACTCGGCGCTCTCAAATAGGACATCCAATAGCCCCTATTGATGGATGGCAAGTCGGCGGCTAGTGCGGTTAAGGATTGGCTAGCCAGAGAGAAACTGGAATCTAGAGAAGTTACAGATGCTCAGGCACTCATTCATCTGCACGTAAAATACCCACCAACGAAACAAGGACACGTCTTCAATGTGGTAATTCCAAAGAACCGCGATTTAGTCCTAGTATACTCGATTACCAGAGTAGATGAGGGGCAACAAAACGAGATGCGAGACCATGGAAAAGAGGACCCTGATGCTTGGGAGAAATGGCTTCATGACACTAGAATCCAACTGACTCGTTCTAACCTTGATTGGGTCCTCCACGTTGGAAAGCCAAAGGACGATTTACCAGGTCCATTACAAGCATTCAATCTTTCAAGACCAATATGGTTTGATGGTCTAAGCCAGAATGAATTTATGCAGACAATGAGAAGTGTGTGGCTTTCCAAACTGGAACTAATTCATCAAGTGAAGTACGCCTATGGAAAGGGGATTGGTAAACCCGGCAAGGTCGATGATTGGGAAGCAAAGAAAGCCAAACAAAGTACAACTAAGCTCCCAAAGAATGAACCGAAAAGCCACTCAATCGATACTGACGAGACAGGCGGCTTCGGGAGCGAATTCGACCCCGCGGATTGGGTTTGAATCTTCACCAGAATGGGACGAAATTTCCTGTTTGTCCTAGGGTGAATGGATGACGCGTGAGCGTGTAAGTTAAGTATTCAAAGAAACCAACAAGTATTGTTGTAGCAGCAATGCTGGAGGGAATGAGATGGAGACAAGGAAGGTAAGGAGTAGTATGACACTGGTTCTCATCATGGTGATGAGCCTGTTTGCTACGTTAGAATTCTCAGATAGAGCAGAAGGAAGCGAGATAGTTGTAACAGATGCGATACAGATAGTCGCGAGTGGAACTCACAACGACAGAATGGTTGCAATGGATGCCGACTCAATGGGTAACACGCACTTCGTATGGAGTAGAAACACCCAACACCTATACTACAAAATGCTCGATCCTAGAGGAGAAGTTCTAATCGATGAAACCCAGATCTCCAATCCTGGCACACACCGTGCTAATCATCCAGATATCGCTGTAGATCACGCTGACAAGGTTCACATCGTTTGGACTGACAAATCAGGTCAGTGGACCATATTCTACACTCTCCTAGACCCAGCCCAAGACGACCAAGATGGTAGCGCGGGTTTAGATGCCGTACTTTCGATTATCAATGACGAAGAAATAGCCAGCCACCAACAGAATCGTGATTGGCCTGCTGTAGCTGTAGACTCTAAGAACAATCCACACATAGTTTGGGAAGATTCCTACGAACCACTAGACAAATTTTACCAACAGCCCCAGATTTACTACTCAATGCTGGAAATCGACCGTCCAGGCCGCCAAGCAATTGTTGCAATAGGAAACACACTCCTGACTCCAATTATCGGACACAAGGGCCACCCAGATATTGCAATCGATGCTGATGATTTCGTACAGATAGTCTGGGACGACACTCGCGGCGGTAAGGTGGAGATGGTCGCACCAATCGATACATCCGGGTCGATGAACACTGAATGGGCCGACATGTGCGTTGTATTCTATGGAGGAAACTTCGCTAGTGGAGGCGCATTCCAAGGACTGAAGCCAATGCTCGAAGACGGTAACATTACCGTATTCGAAACACTCTATGCACTCAGTGGAAACTGGCCATCAGCAGCCACCTCCGGTAACTGTGCTACCGCATACCAAACAGGAGGCTCTGGAAGCCAAGGACCACGCACTACACACTTAGGCCAGACTCCGTTAGACGATTCTGGTGGCATTCGATATCTAACTGAGGTAGTCTATGATGGCCAAGCAACGAACCTTCCTGCAGACGGAGGTTATTACTCGGAATTCTGGGGCCCAGGTACAACTTGGGCCTGCCTGTCTTGGAGAGATGCGCAAGGACGCATGGGTAATGCAGCAAACCCACCAACACAGCTGGATCACAGATGGAACCCGAATGCAACCAAGATTGTAATTCCAATTTCAGACGAAGGCCCATACGGAGGGGATCCAGCACAGGCCTCTGATGATATTCAAAGTATCAATGAGGCACACGATGCTTGTGTAGAGGCAGGAGTCGTTCCTGTACCGCTGTTAGCCGCAGGTTGGGGCCAAGGCTCTACAGAAGTAGGATCTCACATGCAAGACCTTGCTCAGTGTCCAAACGGGTTCGTCTCAGTCGGGACAAGAACCTGCCCAGGATCGACACTAAGGAACACAGATGCAGGCGGAAAGATGTACAGCTTCCCTACCTCATCAGGTAGTGCAAGCGAACTTCAACAAATGGTCGAAGCGCTAGTGTATCTTGCAACTAATAATTCTCGTGAGATATTTTTGACAATCCTTGATCCATATTCTGTATTGGAAAATCCCCCTCCTGGTTGGACCAAGGGAACATCCGGAACTACCGTAACCAATAATCAGTATGTAGAGGATATCGGACCATCTACTGACCAATTGGGATATGGTCACTTAGTTGTCGTAAATGACACTCGAGTCACTCTTCAGGACGCATTCAGTCTACACCCATCAATCGCAATCGATACTTCCGGAAACACACACATTGCATGGATGGACGGCCGGGCCTATGGATTCGACATAGATGTCAACTACGAGATTTACTACACCAGGCTAAGACTTCGTGGCTCTGCAGCTTGGGACGGAGCTCCTTCAGGACTACCATCCTATGGAATAAAGCAAATCACGGACTCTCCGATATCAACCGTTGAGGGCTTGAATAACATAGACAGCCAAAGGCCATTTGGTGCAAATTCCCACATGCCAGAAATCCTAACCGATTCCTTTGACAACGTCCACATTACATGGCTTGACAATGGAAATGAGACTCAGGGCGAGACAATAATGTACACTCGCCTAAATCACACAAATGATGCTCATCCGAATGGTTTCCCTCTCAACTCATTGGCATCCGGAATAATTGAGCCATGGGAACTTCATGAAATCTCATTTTGGGATTCAGATAAGTTAGGCCCTAACTCACCTTATGCTCCAGATCTAGGACAGCCGCCTGCATTCGCTAATGATCTAGGTAGTGGCGTACACATCGCTTGGTCTGATACAAACCGTTGTGACGAAAACAACAACCAAGGAAGATACACTCTATGCTACGTACATGTACTAACAGGACTGGTATCGGTGGATTTAGCGGACGACGAGACATTCTATCACACCATTGAACCGGGTCAGCAGACCACTTACAACATGACGATCTCAAACCCCACTCCAGGACCGGCAGAACTTGTTGCAGATACTTACCAGGTAAGTTTGCTTGGTGTACCAAATAATTGGACTGTAACCTTGTTCTTTTCCACAAACCACACACCAATTTTCGACTCAACACCAGTATTCCTTCGTGGTGGAGATGTAGTGCCAGTATACATGCGCGTTCGAGCACCAACCATTTATCAGGCCAACGAAGATGAACTAGCAGCAATCACTGTTAGTGTCGTCTCCAACAAGGATCCAGCGATTAATGATGAGAGACTTACGTTGACTCTGATGGACGTAGTTCACGGAATTAACCTCGATACCAGTCATTATCAGGTAGACGTAGAACAGGGTCAATCAGCAATCTTCTCGATTACTGTAACGAATACAGGGAATGTATACGATACGTTTGCATTCTACGACCCAACAACTCACGAAGGTCAAACGGAATGGGGCTTACCTTTCGGTTGGGGCATTTCCTTCCCAACATCGCTTTCACTCGATCCAACTCAATCGGTGACACGCAACTTACAAGTTAGCGTTCCAACCTCTCAAGAACCAGGTACATTCGTCATTTATCTGAAAGGCTGGTCTACTGGAGAACCAGTATTATCGATAGATAGAGGGACTTTTGATGTACTCGAGTTGTGGGTTAATGTATCGATAAGAAGTTCTGGAAATATTATCTTCAATGTTGGAGAAACAAAACAAGATGTTCTGCCGGGAGAATGTTCCCAATTTGACATAGCTGTCACTAAGCACTACACACCTGGTTGGCTTGAATTTACAACCCCAGGCGGCCCCGATGAAAGGCCATCTGAGATTTCCGAATCAACATGGCGTTTTGATAACTGGGTAGTTGACCTAGATTTCGAAGGTGCGCCTGGAGGTAACGGAATAGCAGATAATGACCCGAGATATTGGGGCGTTATTGATACGCCATACACTGTTACTGCAATAATGTGCGCCCCGTACAACGCAACCGCGGGTCTTGGTGAAGCTGTCACCGTTAAGGCGAATTTAGAAGGGGCACCAAAGGTCAGAGACTCTGTTGTACTACAAACAAATGTAATCCAAGTCTACGACTTAGATGCAACAGTTCCACAAAATAATCTCGAATTACACCCTGGAGAATCTTTCCAATTGGACACTACGATCGAGAACTCAGGCAATGGACCTGACAGATTCGACATTGCTGTAAATTCGATAACCGACTCAAATGGAGGTTCAGCAGTATGGGATATCGAGATCCCTCGAGTAACCTTCGAAGAGCTCGAGAGAGACACATCACAAGAAGTGCCGATTTACATTAATATCCCGGAGAAGACCTACGCGGGTGAATACACAGTTCGTCTCGATGTATTGAGTGAGGAACCGTATGATGGTACCAAATTGAGAGACACAATTGTTCTGAATGTCGAAGTCGTGGAATTCCATGATATGAGAATAGAATTAGATCCAGCGATTGAATCGAAAATCAAAACTACCGCGCCAGGTAGAACTGTAAGATTCACAATGAATGTCAGTAACTTTGGAAACGTCGATGATCACCCATCGATCCACAACCACACAGAGAACTCTGCCGGTTGGGACCCAGTTCCTGGAATGAACACCCTCAGCGGTTGGAACATCAATTATGCTTTGATAGAAGGATTCGATACAGAGTTCCCAATAGAGCGACCATGTATTCAATTGACCGTCGGTCAAGATATCCCAACAGAAGACTGCTATGTGACTGCTGTGGGAACTTCTGCAGGAACGGTGATGCTTCCAGTAATGCCTGCATACACTACTTTACAATTAGTCGCAATAATTGAAATAGATCCAGGAGCGACACTACAAGATCGCCAAATCGGAATAAAGGTACTATCTGCATTTGGTTCGTCAGAAATCGAAGGTGACCACGACGAGACCCCAATTTGGGACGACTCCTGTACTATCGATCAAAATGAAGATGGTATACCAGACCTTACTCGACCATTCTGTGACACTAATGAGCAAATCCTTGAGCTCCGATTGAGAGCCCCCGATCTTGAAATTGTGGATGTGGACGTTGACTCAACTAAAGCCAAGGTCGGAGAGATGTTGCCTGTAACTGTAGAAGTAAGGAACATTGGAAACATACACGCTACAGATGTCAACATCATTCTATGTGTCGATCAATCAAAGAGGTCGATTGAGAAGAATGGCTGCTTAGAGGAAAACGTAGCCTACAGACAACTAATCGAGGCTGTAATGCCTGTTGGAAGAAGCGGAGAAGATTCTCCTCCGAAGATTACACTTCTTTACCTAGTGAAAGCGGGAACTCATGATGTTGTTGTTGTTGTCGATCCAGACAATAATATCGTTGAATCTAATGAAGACAACAACATAATGTCCGTTCCTGGTGGGGAAATGGGCTCGAACTGGGGACCACTCGACCTAGGAGTTGAGGTAGTCGCTCAGTATTCAGTCCCAGCAATCATCCTAGGTGCAACAATTGCTCTGATGTGGGTTGCTGGAGTCGTCATGTACGGACGCAGAATGGAGGCTCTGACCCGCTTCGCGGAAAAGAGCAGTTTGATGGCTAACCTAAGCGATGACGACCAAGTATTCTGATTAGAATTAGCGAGCTAGCCACCACGGTAGTGGTGTGCCCTCACGAGCAGCCACTAGGCTGCCCGTGCTTGCGGCGAAGTCACGTAGAAGTCTTTCCCGAAGTCCTTCCATCATAACTTCAGCATCCATTGATTGGATACGAAGCCCCTGAGAAAACAAATCTAGATCCAAAGGCCTTCTTGGATGATTTAGCATAGCATGAGCAAGTTGCCTTTCCTCATAAGTCTCAGATGATTCATCAATGGTTGGGGCAACTTTCTGCATAACTTGCTGATGTAATGCGATAACCGCATCTCTTTGTTCGTCTATTCTCTCAAGCGCTTTGTCCATATCGGAAAGCATAGACATGGCCTCGACCAATGGAAGTCGTCGGCGGGTGCCGATATTTTCTACTACCGAGTCTAAATCTCCTGGTAGATTTGAGGACAATCGAATTGGACCGCCTTTCGGCATAGTTCTATGTTCTGCACGGAATAGATTAGGCCCCAAATCAAGCCTTAGTGAAAATGATTGATTGACGGTATACATTTTCTTCGGAGGCCCGCCTTTGACAGAGGGGACTTTCTCAGAATCAACGAACCCAGCCTCTTCCAAAACTCTGAGGTGCTTTACCACGGCTTGTTGACTAATGTCCAACAATTCGGAAAGCTGCAAAGGGTAGTGTGGCTCCTTTGCGAGATGCTTCAGAATGACTCGACGTGCCTTGTTTTCAAGGATGTTGAGAGATTCATCGAAGTCCACCACGACTTACCAACCCAAGGTTGTGTAGTGGAGGGGGGGATAAAAACCCGAGTGTATTTTGAAATTGGCAGATTTCGATCAACCTTCGTCCCAGCCCTTCCAATCATCATTAGTCTCGTCTTCTTGAATTTCTGACAAATTTTCTTCAGAATGAGGCTCAACAGTCTGGGTAATTGAGGAATTTCTGACAAATGGTTCTGGGACATCAGAAGTATCGTTACCTTGCTCGCGATAAGCGTGATAGAGCTCATCAGTAGTCATTACCTTTCCATCAATAACGAGACCACTTACTTGTTTTCCATCCTTACTTGATTTATTTGCTAGCATCAATATTGCAAAAATCAGAGCAATTATTCCACTCATTATACCTAAGCAACAGGTAGCGAATGCAGTTAAAATCAAGGGTTCAGTCAAAAATTCACCATCAGAAGCAGTATCATCGACTAACCATAATACTGAGTCGCCATCATTATGCAGAGTGTATGTGCCACTTTCACATCCAGTGGGGAAGCAATATACCCTAACCGGAAAATATGAGGTTCCATTAACCAATCTTTCACCATGTAGTCTACTCGGGGAATTTCCAGAGAATTCTTCGCCTTGCTCATCCATTAATCGTAAATCTGCACTTGGGTCTCCGCCTTCACTTAGCCTTAGTGCAACATAGACGTGCCCCTCCTGGAAATCTACAGAGGAACTTGCTCCAGATTCAAGTCGAACTACATTTTGTTGTTCAGGATCTAGCATTGGCTCCATCTTATCGTAGGCACTTGGTAAGAGTACCATGAATGCGAGTAGCAACAGCACAGAGATTGCTGAAGCCCACTTGGCAATCCGCCGGAAGTTCACAGCCACATTGTACTCAGTGAGCACTCACATTTGATGATTAGTCCATCACATTCCGATATTGTAACCTAATTCTGCTAATTTTTCGGGCAGATATGTTTCAGTCACGAAATCCAAACCATATTTCGCAAGAGACTGCTGCTCAGCCTTCTTCCCTATCTCGAGCATCAAATTGATTTCTTCTTGCCAATCACCATCTGCAAATCTAGGATCAGTCAACTCAGCATTCAATGCTTGAATATCCTTACTTGTTAAATCGTCCGCCGGAAGATCGTATGCATCAATATCCCCCGCTCTAATTCCGATGTAGTCAGCGCTAGGGGTCGCTAGGTATTCAGAAATATGAGCAGTTTTGATTGCTCCATAGGCTATCGAAGCATAAATTCTGTAAGACCAAGGGTCACCGTCAGCGAATACAATTATTGGAATCTGCCATTCTTCATTCATTCTTTTGATAATCCTTCGAGTAGAGCGCGCAGGTTGCCCTTTCAGATGAACTAGAGCGCATCTAGCTGACTCATCGAATCCATTCTCAACTAGTCTGTCGAACATACCACCAGTCTCTATGGCCATTACAAAGTCAACATCATGCTCGATTAAGCGTAATTTTTCAGCCTCGACATTGTATGGAACCCCATATCCAGAATCGCCAACATCATCTCTGCAATTTATTCGCATCCATTCGCCTCGGCGATTCCTTTCTTCAAAGGTAATATTCCCAATGATTCTAGCACCATCTTCTTCAGGCCTAAGTTTGAAATCCTCTCTCATACATTTGGTTACGATTTCCAAATCTTCAGCCAAATTGTTACTTTCATTTTGGGAACCAAATTTCCCATTCCCCCATCCTTCTGAGATGTAGTACATTTCTCTCAATGTCGAGGATTTCCCATCCTCAATCATCTTCTTGATAAATTCTGTAACATGCAGTGCACGCAATAATTGTCTTGCACTCCCGAGCGAGGTTGCGTCTCGAGTAGACTTCTTCTTACCGTATTTGTAAACCCCGAGTTTTGAATCAAATGAAATGTTCTGCTTTGTTCTGACAGGCAATGTCATCGTTGGAGGCTCTCCCTTGAGCATCTTGTTGTGCATTTCACCAGCGATACCGTGTAGGGCTTCGATTACCTGTTCCTTTGTATATCCGTTCGCACTCATTCAGCACCACCATCCCTCATACCAAACCAATCTTCATCTTCGGTGGGAATCACTTCGGCAATTGGAGCAGCTGGTTCAGTCAAATCTTCACTGGGGTTCTCCTGAAAATCCTCAACAGGTTCGGCCCTGTCTAGAACCCTCTCCATTGATCCAATGCCATCGGACTTCGCATGTTCAGCTTCGGCGACCGCTAAGGCCTCGACTTTACGCATTTCATCGAGTAATTTCTCATCGATTTTGTTAGCGCCAATTATGTCACCATTTCCACGGAAGAAGATATCCGTTTCAGTCCAATCACCCTTTGCTAGACCCTCGACTGTAAATCGTATTTCAGCAGATTCACCCGGATTGAGAGTATCCAATCTCCAAGCCCACAAGCCGTTAGTTTCCTTTCTTCCACCTCGAGGGTTTTCAGCCATCTTCACACCCTCAGCTTCGGGCCATTTTGCTAGTATTGTATAGGCCCGAGCTCTTGCAGTGTAGTTGTAAATCGTAACTGAACAAACATTCTGTTTGATGTCGTTATCCCAAGTCACTTCGTCTTCAAGGAATACCGCATTCATTATTCGAGTAATGACCGGAGATAAATCGGGCTCATCCCTTCCCAACATCTCACTTGATTTTCTCGAAATCTCAGGCAAAATAATGTTGATCAAGTCGAATTTTTCTTGAGCCTTCTTTCTTTGTTTACTCTTTTTCAAATGATTTTTCAGGCCTCTACCGACTTCTAGCATAGCCTTACGAATTTCCTCGAATACCTCTTCATTGTCTGAAACCGCTTCCTTAGCTTCACTGGTAAATTGGACGTTAGTGGAAGCAAGATGAATCAATACTGCGGCGGGGCCTTTAGGCAGACCTTTTCCACCTGGGTGATCTAGTCCGTACCTCTTCCAATCTACAGACTCGAGTGCCTTTGTCAGAAGACAACCACCTTGCTGGTACATCAGAGGAACTCGATTTGCAAATCGCAGCACTTCAATCGGTCCATCGGCGGCCAAATCTCCTCCGAAAACAAGACCCACTTCGATTTGGAACGGATTTCCTTGACTCACCGCGGGCTTACGCGTAACTGTCGAGGCGAATCTAGAATCAATTGCTTTCGAAAGTCCCTTTTTGATTAGAATCTCTTCGATAGGAGAGAGACAATCGGTTGGAGGTGCTAGTAATTTTACTTCTTGAAACGAATCTAACATTGCTTGCGCTTCATCAGCTTTGATTCTAACGGGAGTTCTTCCTTCCTCTAATTCCGACTTGCCCAGAATTTCTTTTGCGGCCCTCATACTAACTCCCGAGAAGTTGTGCCTGAGGAAGGAAGTGAGCTTTCTTTCGTCCGCCTCCTTAAGCATCCTCTGAAGTTGTCCAAGATGAATCCCGTGTGGATGAGGCTTAATTTCCTCAACCACTCTTGGTAATTTTTCTGTGGTCCTTATCCAATGACCCTGATCAATTATTTCTCCATCCGCATCACGCACGATAAGTTGGATTGTAGCGTGAGGATTGACAATACTCGTCATCCGGAGATATTGGTGAACGGATTGTCTTCCTCGCTGATATTTTGCCTTCATCACGGTTTTTATTTTGAGGCCGCTTACAACCTCCTCACCATCCTCAAACCAAACATCTCTAATTTCATTAGATTTGGTGGCCTTGTTTTTCCTAGTGTCTAGACCAAGATCAACGTGTACAGCCGAACTATCAGACTTGATTTTCGAAATTACATGGGTCTTTGAGCCAGTTGTCAATTGACTGTACATCACCACTCCTGTAATCCCAATTCCTTGCTGACCACGAGTTTGTCTTATTGCATGGAAACGAGAACCAAGCAGGAATTTTCCAAACACATTCTCAACGGAATCTCTAGGGATACCAGGCCCATTATCCTGGCAAATTAATTCGAGTTTGTCACCTTTGAGTTTGTTTATCTCGACCTTGATGGTTGGTAGAATTCTCGCTTCTTCACAAGCATCAAGTGAATTGTCAACAGCTTCTTTTACGGCTGTAATCACAGCTCTTTGAAGGGTATCGAAGCCTAGGAAATGCTTGTTCTTCTCGAAGAATTCACTAATCGAAATCTGCTTTTGTTTACTTGCAATATTCTCTGCATCTGCCATCGCGACTACCCCCTTCAGGTCCTCCCATAATCCGTATGACTAGGGGCCTGCTTGTGGTCGAAGTCGCCCGAGTGCTCAGGGCCTTTAACTCTGTTCAAACAAATCAGGACGCCAAGCAGTAATCTTTCCAGTGAATGCACTAGCCATTACAGTTAGAGGACTCGCTAGGTACAATTTTCCAGGTCCAGAGCGACCTTGGAAATTACGATTTATCGCCGATACTGTAACTTGTTCTTCTAGATCAGAAACCCCCGGCCCAGCGCCAATACAAGCGCCACATCCAGGATCGATTAGTTTTACACCAGCGCGCTCAAACAAATCACTCCACCCATTGCGCGCTGACAAATCTTTGACTGCCTTTGAGCCAAATTGAATGTAACAATCAACATCTTCTGCTACGGTCAATCCAGCATCTAGAGCCGCCTTGGTAACCATTGCGTAGTAAGCGAAATCATCGTCCTTACCTGCTGTACATGAGCCAGCGTATGCAATATCAATCTCGACATCTCCTAGGTCTTCGATGTATGCTCCGTTTGTTGGGTCGGATGGGATTCCTGCATCAGGATCTCCGGGGTGTGCTACCATAGGTCGAATTGAGGACAAATCAATTGTATGTACACCCCCGTGGTAAACGGCATTCTCATCAGGAAGAACAAAGGCAGAACGGATCTCATCTTCAGTCAAATCCTGACGTCTTGCCATTAACCACTCAACGGTCAAATCATCCGGCTCACAAATTCCAGTCTTCGCTGAACACTCTGTAGCCATGTTGCAAAGAGTTGCTCTTTCATCCATCGAAAGAGATGCTAATCCGGGGCCACCGAATTCCATTGAACGGTCAAGGGTGTCCGACTGTGCAGCGTACTTCCAAAGGATATGCAGAATTACATCCTTTGCAGTACAACCCGGGTCTAGACTTCCGACTAATTCGAATCGAATACTCTCTGGAACTTTTACGAATGCGAATTGATTGTGCACTAAGTTAGCGTACTCAGTTGAACCAACTCCGTAAGTCAGAGCATTGCTCGCACCGCCCATGCAGGTGTGACTATCTGTAGCTTGAATGAAATCACCGACATCGATAAACTCCTCTCGAGCAACTTGGTGACAAATGCCAGGGCTAACTCCATTCACTGCGGAATAATCTCGTACTCCTGTGTGTTGCTGGAATGCGACTTGCAAATCGCGCAAGGTCTGAATCTTGTCCTCAAATCGAGCGAACCTTGCAACTCCTGTTGCATACAAGAGATGGTCTTCAAAGACTGCAAATTTTGGCGGATTTGGTAATGCATAATCGTCGCCATATTCAGCAGCTAGGAAGTTGTGAACTTGAGCGGTAGTGAATTCGTGCGAATATCCACCATCGACTTGCGCAAGTACAGCGTCTCCGGGCTTGACATAACCACGCACACCATTCTGCCCGAGCAATTTGTTGGAAATCATTTTCTCAGCCATTGTCATAGGAACAGGCTCACTACTTACTGCAGGCAATTCAACATCGCCAGCCTTCATCTTCTTAGCGAACGGAAAGATTCCACCATTCTCTACAATCAGTTTGGTCACTGGGTCGTATTTGCCTGTGAACTCTTCTAGGTCAATGCTCTCTCCATTCTGTAGGCGTTCAAGCATTGCATGGTCACCCATTAACTGTCCGAGATTGATATTATTCCTCTCGTGAATAGGAGCAAAGGATGCGGCGATGACAATTCTAATTCCTGACCATCTCTCACATTGAGCGGCCGTCTCTCTACTACTTCCAGTTCCTTTTCGATGGCCGCTGACAATTACGTCGAATCCACCATCCATCAATGCTCGCGACTCAAAGACACGACGACCTTCCTGCAGAAGTCCCGCATATGCATTCTCTGCTAGTATTGCCGGGTCGTGATCAAAACACACCCAAGCAGGAGTCATTACATCGGTGTTGATATCGTCTAGTAAGTCGTCGACGGACAAATCTTCCATCCTTAAATTGAGACCTTCATACAGTTGTTTTCGAATCAAGTCCAAGTCTTTTGTCAAAAATAGAACCCTTTTGTTTGGGCTAAGGCTGACTTTGGAAGGAGGCCAAGACTGCATACCAACACCTCTCGCTTGTCTAACCCCAAGGTCTGTTGCTATTTCACCATTGGTGCAATGAATAGCAGGCTTGCAGACCTTCACTTAGGAGCAATTTGCAATCCCTCTAAGGTTTAAATAGGAAGTTCATTGCGAATATTTTACCTTTCGGGTCGAAAGGGGTGATTAAGAGATGTCAGAGTATCTTGTTGAGGACATTGTCAAGTGTGATGAATGCGGTTCAAGGAATTTGAATCGAGACGAAACTCGTGGAGAGGTCGTCTGTGATGACTGTGGTCTTGTCCTTGAAGACAAGGTTATCGATCAGGGAGCCGAATGGCGTGTGTTTAGCCCCGAGCAAGGAGACCAGCGTGCACGTACCGGTGCTCCAATGACTGTAATGCTTCACGACAAAGGTCTCTCAACAGATATTGATTGGCAGAACAAAGACTATTCTGGTAAGACAATCTCTTCCAGATACCGCTCGCAGTTCTACCGAATGAGAAAGTGGCAGAAGCGATCTCGAGTAAGTAATGCAACAGAACGCAACCTTGCAATGGCTCTTGCTGAATTAGATAGAATGGCAAGCCGACTAGATCTTCCAAAGAGTATCCGTGAGACTGCGGCTGTAAATTACAAGAAAGCTGTAGAGAAGAGACTCATCCGCGGTCGCTCGATTGAAGGTGTAGCAGCAGCTTCTCTGTATGCTGCTTGCCGCCAGTGTAATAATCCACGAACCCTGGATGAAATCGGCGATGCTAGCAGAACCGGTAGGAAGGAAATTGGTCGTACATACAGATTCATGGTTCGTGAACTGAAGATGAAGATTCCACCAACCAAGCCTGAGGATTACATTCCTCGATTCTGTTCAGGTCTTGATCTGGATGCCGAGGTACAAGCCAAGGCATACGAACTGATTCAGAAGGCCCAGGAAAAGGAACTAACCAGCGGTCGAGGCCCAACTGGTATTGCAGCTTCAATCATCTACATCGCATCGGTTCTTTGTGGTAAGCGCAGAACTCAGCGAGAGGTTGCTGAAGTGGCTGGTGTCACTGAGGTTACAATCCGAAATAGGTACAAGGAACTTATCCAGAACCTGAACATCGAACTAGAGATTTGAGTCGGTCCAAATGGCCAGACGGGAAGGCAGTGCCTTAGTCTGGCAGAAAACCGATGAAAGGCTCAAGGAAGCGGTGCGTGAAGCGTTTGAGATTGCACCGCTACCTAATCCTCCTCTAGAATTACCGGATTTCCCTGCCATTCCCCCTGCCTCTTCTCAGTCTTTGGTTCGGCAGGCGGCGGGAATCTTCGCAATCGACCGTCAAGGATTCAATATGCGATTAGCAGAAGTTTGCGAGATACATTTACCAGACTATGTCCGTCGCTCAATAGATCCAACAGAATCAGAATCAGAATGGCTGGCATCCAACTCGGATACAATTGCAGAGAGAGTACTGGCGCTTCAGGTTAGAGACTGGTTAGCGGTCGCATTAGATGAGAATGTACCAGATACAGATAGATGGTATCTCGGGTCGAGTTTGCTAGTAGGTCTAGCATTGGGTGGAACAGAAGTTGCTAGAGATGATTGCTACTATTTGCTTGAAGCAATAGCCTATGCCGTCACTCCTGGAAATTTACCATATTCGAATGTCTCTGGCCATCATCAAATTGCATGGTCTCCCGAGATGTCGACAAACAATCCGCTTCCTCCTCACCCTGCGGGTGTAATGGCCGCAAGCACAATTCTCGATACGCTATCGATGAAACCAGAATCTTCAACCAAGATTCTGCCAGAATGGTTGGAGAATCTTTCCGTCTCACTACTTCTCTGTCCGACATTAGCAATCCCTTCCCGAGTGATTGACGCTCTCGGGCAAACTGAAGATGACAGCAGCCCGTATGTACGAGCAGGATTACAGATGTTATCACATTCGCCAGAAGAAGCAACAGATATTCTCGTCGCATCTGCAGATCATCGCTCAGTAGGCACTAGAAGAATGGTAGCAGAAAATCTCTCTCGAATCCATTCTCAAGAAGCAACACTCGCTCTTACTTTGGCTGACCGACTATCTTCTGAGACGGATGAATCAATACAGATGCTCTGCGCCTCATTTGTAGGTGGATTAGCTCGCTTTTCCGAAGAAGAATTTGTTGGAAGAGCACAATCTATTCTTGCTAAAGGAAACCAAAAAGCAACCCAAAGGCTAGTCGAATCAGGGCTTCGAGACTATCTATCAACTAACCCAACAGATCCAGCCCACCTTCTTTCCTCGGCCTGGCTTTCATCTTCCGAAATTGGTCACTCTCGATTAGGAAATCTGATTGTTGAGCAGGCTAGAGTTTCTCCCAAAGCATTCCAAACAACTTGTGAAACTATCAAAGAAGCCAACCCAGAATCTTTCGATAAGTTAGCCAACTGGGTTGAGATGAGAAGCCCCGAGGCTTACCAATTACTGTAAGAAATCAGGAACAACCAGTCGTGGCGCCACAAGCATTGCACTTCAGACAAGTGCCGTTGCGAACCATCTGACTACTTCCACAATCATCGCAGATGTCTCCAGTGAAGCCGCGCTCACGAGCCATTCGGCGTATTCGGGAATCTTCATCTTCAGATGGAGCAACTGCATTCAGAGTCAACTGTACGTCTCTCTTTTCTCCTTGTGATCTGACCAATCCTTCTTCAGTTTGCTCAGGTCTACTGATTGATGTTGACACCATATCTTCAGCAGAGACATGTGCTAGGTCGTCACGCTCTAGATATTGAATTGCCAATTCACGGAATATGTAATCGACAATTGAAGTCGACATCTTAACCCGGCCACTTCCGCCGGTTACCATTCCACTTGGGTCGAACTTCTGGAAAGTGAACGACTTGACGAACGCATCTAGAGGCACACCGTATTGTAGTCCGATTGATACCGCAATTGCGAATTGATTCAGGAGAGATCTCCATGCCGCACCTTCTTTCGAGGTTGTAATCATAATCTCCCCCAAGCGACCATCATCATAGTTGCTTGAAGATAGGTAAACGGTGTGGCCTCCTACTCTTGCTTTCATCGTACTTGATGATCTGACATCAGGAAGAGGTCTTCTTGTTGCGATGTAATTGTGGACAAACTGTTCAGCCACAACTGTTGCAGCAGGAGCAGGGATTGGAAGAGCTTCAGCAGTTTGCTCCACCATCTTGTGAACAACAGTAACTGCCTCATCCTCTTCTTCCTCATCTAGAGATGTGGCATCAACCAATTGATTCATCAATGGTTGACTGAGCTTACTTCCATCACGATAAATTGCACATGCCTTGATCATAGTATCATAGCTTAGGTCATATGCTGCTCTGATATCCTCAATGGAGGCATCTGCAGGCATGTTGATAGTTTTCGAAATGGCTCCGGAAATGAATGGCTGAGCGGCTGCCATCATCAACACGTGAGCCTTCCAATCAATCGATCTCTTTCCATACTTACCACAAGGAGTCGCGCAATCGAACACGGCCAAGTGCTCATCCTTCAGTCCAGGAGCTCCCTCGATTGTACCGTATCCGAAGACGTGGTCATTGGCTTGGTCGATTTCGTCATTAGAGAATCCAAGGTGGCCGAGAGTGTCAAAGAACGGATCTTCAAATTGTTCTTTTGAAATTCCTAGAGTTTCTGTACAGAATTCCTCTCCAAGGATAGAAGGCGCAAATGCAGATCGAATATCGAAAACATCTGGGAAGCTCGACTCCACTTTCTTCACCATTTTTGCATTGAAGCCAGCAGCCTTCAATGCCTTAGAAGAGACGGTAGGGCAGTTCCCTAGCGAAGCTGTTCCCATAATGTATTCTTGAATCGCTTGCGTCTCTTTTTCCGAGTACCCCAGTCGTCGTAGAGCGTTTGGTACTCCATGGTTGATTATTCTTAGAGAACCTCCTCCTGCTAGTTGTTTGTACTGAACTAGTGAGAATTGTGGTTCAACCCCTGTGGTGTCAGCATTCATCACTAATCCAATAGTCCCTGTTGGCGCAATAACAGTTGTTTGAGCATTTCTGTATCCATGTTCTTCACCTTCTCTCAGAGCGCGGTCCCATGCTTCTCTGGCGGCTTCAAGAAGATCCTTCGGACACTTCTTTGAGTTTATTCCCATAGGTAAAACCGACAAACCATCGTATTCTTCTGCTGGAGCATCATATGCTGCTAGTCTGTGATTCTTCATCACTCTCAGCATATGGTCAGCATTCTCTGAATAGTTAGGGAATGGGCCTAGGACTGAAGCCATCTCGGCACTGGTTGCATACGATTCCCCACACATAATCGAAGTAACAGCGCCACAAATCGCGTAGCCTCTTTCATCATCATAGGGAATTCCCATGTGCATCAGAAGTGAGCCCAAATTACAGTAACCAAGCCCTAGGGTTCGGTATTCGTAGGACTGACGAGCGATTTCAGCTGAAGGGAATTGCGCCATTAGTACACTGATTTCTAAGGTTGCAGTCCACAACCGAACTGAATGCCGGAAGTCTTCGACGTCAAAGGTTTGAGTTGCCTTGTCATAGTAATGTAGCAGATTGATGCTTGCTAGGTTGCAAGCAGTGTCGTCGAGGAACATGTATTCGCTGCAAGGGTTTGATCCGTTGATTCGCCCGCCCTCAGGACAAGTGTGCCACTCGTTGATTGTAGTGTCGAATTGAACTCCTGGGTCGGCACAAGCCCAAGCGGTATATGCTACCTTATCCCACAATTCTGCAGCTGGCATAGTCTTGCATGGCTCAGGCTCTCTTCCTTCTTCACCGGCCTTCTTTAGTTCAGTTCTATGGTAAAGATTCCAGTCACCATCATTACGAAGAGCATCCATAAATGAGTTCGGAACGCGAACAGAATTGTTTGAATTTTGACCAGATACAGTTCCGTATCCTTCTCCTTGCCAATCTGTATCCATCTGTTCAAATGTTAAACTCTTCCAACCCTGATTTGCAAGGTCGAGAATTCGCTTGATATGTGGTTGAGGAACGCTATCTCGTACAGCCTTTATCATCGCTAATTTGAGAGCGCCATTAACCGCTGGATCAGTCTTAGATTCATCCTCATCGTGGCTCCAAATTGCAGACAATATAGCATCTGAGTGTTTCTGTAATAGAGTTGAACCAATTACTAGAGCGGACACTTTTTCTTCTTCAGTCAACTTCCAATCAATGTATTCTTCGATATCCGGGTGATCAAGATCTAGAGTAACCATCTTTGCTGCACGTCGTGTTGTGCCGCCTGACTTGATTGCCCCAGCAGCCCTATCGCCAATCTTTAGGAATGACAGAAGGCCACTGGAAGTACCTCCTCCAGACAGTGGTTCTCCAGCCCCTCGGATTTGAGAGAAGTTCGAACCTGTTCCTGATCCATACTTGAATAATAGAGCCTCTCTATTCCAGAGCCCCATAATCGATTCAGTACCTCCAACCAAGGAATCTCCAACCGATTGAATAAAGCAAGCATGAGGTTGAGGGTGCGTGTAGGCATCCTCTGAAAGGTTCAATTCGCCAGTGACAGCATCTACGTAGTGGTGGCCTTGAGCTGGACCTGTAATTCCATAGGCCCAATTCAAACCTGTATTGAACCACTGTGGGCTATTTGGAGCAGACCTTTGACTTGCAATTAGGTAAGCCATCTCATCGTAGAAAGCACGCGCATCGGCTTCGCTAGCAAAGTAGCCATGAGTCCAGCCCCAGTAGGTCCAGGTGCCCGCAAGGCGACGGAATAGTTCTCGTCCATCGGTCTCACCGACGAACCTCTCCTCTGGAGCCAGGGTCTGAAGCTTTTCGTGATCAGGCTCGCTACGTTGCAGCCATCCGGGAACTCCTTCCTCCGCCACCTTGCGCAGAGCAGCAGGAACACCCGCCTTCCTCAGGTACTTCTGAGCACAGACTTTTCCTGGAACACCAGCAAAACCGGATGGTAATTTAACGCCATGAATCTCATGAGCGAGACTTCCGTCAGGGTTACGGATCTCTACACTCATCTCGATCCAATCAAAAGCATCGAAGGGGTCAGCACCCGCTGTAGTAAAACGGCGTTCAATCACTAATCCTTTCTCGGCTTCACCCTCTTCGGCTACTGCCTCATCATCTGTTCTTGTCTGCATTACAACCACTTCCGAATTAATTCCCCGACTCAATTCTCTCCTTCGCACGCGCGAAGGATTTGGTTGTGCCCAAAGACGGACTTTAATGAGTTCGGAAAATATGTCTTCTTCTCAGATAATTTCTAGTTGAGAAATCCTCAATCCAGATTCCCATGATTCGAGTAAATTAACAAGTTACGAACGTAAATCAAGTGTCCATTCTACACTTGCTCCGGACCTTGAAATCATGATTCCAACTGAACAATCCTTTTCATGAGAAAGAGAAATTATTCTTCGAACCAACTTCTCTGGAACATCCCCTTCAACGACATAGTGCATCTTCACTGAAGTAAAAACACGTGGAGACTGATTCGCCCTTAATCCCTCCACATCTACCCACATCGCCCGAACGTTTTCCATTCGGTCTTTCAGGCCGACCCTTAGGTCAATTAGGGAACAAGCGGCATGAGCCTGTAGCACCATTTCCATCGGGCTGGGTGCCACTTCGCTGTATATCGAAGTCAACTTCCCAGACTCAGTTTCAGCCTCCATGGAATAACCCTCAGTCCATCGAACTACGCTCTTCATGACTCCTCCTCTATCGCGTCCGTCTTGAGGGTTGGCTTCTTGAGGCGAGGGCAAGTGGAGCGACTGAGTGACATGACTGAGGGCAGTGCAATTACAATGGAAGAAGGTCGTTTGAGAGTTCCCGATCAACCAATCATCCATTACATCGAGGGAGATGGAATTGGAGTCGATATTACTCCTGTAATGATTGATGTAGTCGATGCAGCAGTCCACAAGGCATATTCTGGATCTCGTCAAATACACTGGTCCGAAGTGTTAGCTGGAGAGAAGGCATTCAACGCAACAGGGGAATGGTTGCCAGATGAGACACTTGCTTCAATGAAGAACGGCCTAGTCTCAATCAAAGGTCCTCTAACAACTCCGGTAGGCGGAGGAATCAGAAGCCTGAATGTTGCATTGCGACAACAACTGGATTTGTTCGCCTGTGTCCGTCCGGTTCGCTGGTACGCTGGTACGCCCAGTCCTGTACGAGACCCTGGCGCAGTCGACATGATTATTTTCAGAGAAAATAGCGAAGATGTCTACGCTGGAATAGAGTGGGAATCAGGTAGCGAAGATGTCGCGAAGGTCATCCATTTCCTACAAAATGAAATGGGTGTCGAAAAGATTCGATTCCCTGACACATCAGGAATAGGAATCAAGCCGATTAGTGTAGAAGGAACCGCTAGAATAGTACGCGCGGCGATAAGATACGCAATCGATAATGACAAGGATTCAGTAACTCTTGTTCACAAAGGAAACATCATGAAATTCACTGAAGGCGGATTCAGAGACTGGGGCTACCAACTCGCCAAAGATGAGTTTGGAGCAGTAGAATTAGACGGTGGTCCTTGGTGCACATTGACTAATCCCAAGACAGGAAACACGATTGTCATCAAGGATGTAATTGCGGACGCAATGCTACAACAAGTTCTCACGCGCCCGCGTGAGTACAGCGTTCTTGCAACAATGAATCTGAATGGCGATTACATCTCTGATGCGCTAGCAGCACAGGTTGGCGGAATCGGTATTGCTCCAGGTGCGAACATCAACTACGACACTGGAATTTCTATCTTCGAAGCTACACATGGAACAGCGCCAAAATATACCGGTCAAGACAAGGTCAATCCAGGTAGCCTTATTCTTTCAGCTGAAATGATGCTCCGCCACATGGGTTGGGTAGAAGCGGCGGATCTAATTGTCAAGGGAATGGAAAGTGCGATTTCAGCCGGAACTGTAACCTATGATTTCGAGCGCCTTATGGAAGGGGCTACTTTACTCAAGTGCAGTGAGTTTGGACAGGCAATTATCTCGCACATGTGAAAACTATCTGATGAAATAATCAATTTCTCAAAATATGGCTGTTCAACTGCTGAGCAGTTGAAATCGCATCGAATCCGAAGTTGTCATGCAACGCTCTTGAAATTAAAGTAAAGTCAGAATCTCTTGTAGCAACTAGGACACAACCTACGTCAGGAATCGTCGATGAAGCGTACACAGTCGCGTCTCGCATTATCTCAAGGTCACCAGATTCAGGGTAAATTTCGTAGCCATCTATGACACTTCTTGGTGGAGGGTCATCTCTGGCCAGTTGCTTGGCTTCCGTAACTCTCTCGAAAATCTCAGTGTGACGAACTAGGAAAGACTCCAAGTCAACCTCTCTCTTTGCATTCATGTCAAACTCGGTTCTGAATTTACCAAAAGTTCTCAGAACATACTCAACTCTTTCTTGTAGAAGTTTGGAGGTGACGGTTGACTTCCAGGCTTTATTGTCGATATACACATCCCTGAAAAGTTCTCTCGCAATTTTTGGAGATCTTGTTCGGTTGAGGAATTCGGCTTCGGCAGAAGTTGGTATGCACAAATGAACCCGACCTTCTTCGCTACGTCTCTTTAGCATCCAGACAAAGGCTCTCTCTACCGTCCAATCGAATGTGCCGAAATTATCTTGAGAAATTTGTCCCAACAAATCATCCTTCAGGGCATCGATCAGAATATTTGTATCGACCAAAACCAACGGCCTCAGTGAAAGAGAGCTCAATGAGCGACGTTGTCGGACTAAAATATCCTTACTATATCTGCGGAATAATGCCTTTTGCGAACGAACCAATGTCTGAATCTGCCGTAATTCGAAGTTATTCGATTGAATCGCAGTTTCGAACATACGAAGTCCACGAATCGGTGAGATATCGGCTACTTCTTCTGCGATTAACGTAATTTCAAGAACATCCTTTCTTTCGTTCAATTCCATTAAGAATCGTCCTTCAAGTTCACTTCTTCTGCCAGGTTCCTTGCGGCGCATCATCATCTGCGCCGCTAGAACGCGGCCACGGAACGGATCCTCGGGCAATCTATGTTCCGAAGCATAACGAAGTGCTCTGTCGAGAACCTCTAATCTACGCTTCACAACCTCTCTGTCGTCACTTCCTTCACTAGGTTCTCTTTGTGAAACATATTCGATTATTCTTTGAGTGGCAATTTCGTTACGTCCAGCGACAGCGTCCGCACAGACTCTTAGGTATAGTTGGAATCTAGAGGTAACAGACGCTAACAACTCTGGATGTTTGTCAATCAAATCAATTGCTTCTTTCCAACCACCTGCAAGGGCGAATTCAATCAATGATTTTCTAAGTAAAAGGGATGATTGTTCGAATTCACCTCTAATTCTCATCGCTGCATCTCGGTATGATCTAGCAGCATTGATTCGATCCCCTTTTGTCATTGAAATTGTTGCTCTGACAATTTGGTGATTAGAGGAGCCATTGTCATGCTGTCTATACCACATCTCCAAATCTGGAATCGCTGCGTTGTGTTCCAATACTAGGTCTGTAGCAAGTCTGATTATACGTAGTTCAACTCCTTCGGTTGAACACAGTGTTCCCAAAGCAGAAAGAGCCGATTCTGCTCTTTCTTCAACCCCACTCTGGAGATCCATGGTCGCTCTATTCAATCTCAGGGCACTCATTAGAACACTGAATAGACTTCTCTCAAGGTAGGTTAGATCGGCCTCATCAACAGATTGTTCCAATCTTTCAATACGATTTTCCTCAACCAATCCGTCACCATCTGCTCGGAGTGCAGCCCTAACTTGGTTGAGAGCCTCAAGGCCTTTTGAATCCAATTTATCATGAACAGCATCCATCGTAGAGGGGTTCCCGCTCAATAGTGCAATCAAGGAAGATGAGGCCTCAGTCATAACCTCGTCATTTTCTGCTTCAGCCAGCCCGACGATTGCATTTTTTCGCATATCTGCAAGCTCCTGCATAATTGAAACTCCTTTTTCTGCAGCAATGAGATGCCAAACCAATAATGCACGATGAGGAAATTTAGATGCCAGGTCTGGGTGATTTAGGAATTCACCACTTAGCCCATCGACATCAGCCGATAGTGTGTAAATGTCTAACACTTCTTCCTCGATACCCAAATTTGTCATTGAGAGTTTTTTGGCTGCTTTCTTCCTAATCTCGAGAGGGGCTGAAGAATTTCGCATTACACTTAGAGTCAATTCATCAGATGACTTCGCGAGTCCCTTCAGAATAGAATCTTGAATTATTGAATCGTTAGTTTCAGAGATTAGATTTACTGCAATATTCATTTCATCTTCATTGTTGATTTCCAAACCCCTGAGAATCGATACAGTTTCGACTCCTCGATTTACAGATGTAAGGGCAGCGATTACAGCCCACCGAAGAGCATCCGAAGCAATATATCCAGCATTTTGTAGAATTTCCATGCCTTTCAGTAAAGTATCAGCATCGGTGGTATTTCCTGCCTGAAAATTCTTCCACGCCTCAATTTGAATAGCCTTTGAGAGATTATCTTCTCCATCCTGAGATATGGCTTGCTGCCAATTTTCAGTTGAACCAGCCCTTAACGATAAGAGAGTAGTGTGCGCCTCAACTAAGCCTTGCAAATTATCTGAATCAACACTCTCGAATATCGAAGTAGATTGTTCAACGCCTCCAGCCGCCATTAACATCGCTTCTAGCAACGAATAATCTCCAGTCAAATCCATCAAAGACGGATTCATCCATGCCTTCCATTTCTGTGGACGTGGTTTTCCGGAGCGAAGGTCACGAGTAATTTTCTGAAGGGCTGATGCTTGATGGATATCCAATTGTAGGGCGCAGGAATCCAACCAATCGAGTAATGCGGAGGAATCCTGTGGATCGAAATTGGCACCCCTTAACCAATCTCCTGCGTCGATATTTTGCTCCTTTTCAGAAATTGGAAATCTACCTAGTTCTGCAAGCAAAGGGGCTTCCCTAGCCATACGTTCCCAAACAGGATGAACTCCAGTTTCACACTCTTTCCTTAGAGGTTGAAAACTGTCATTCCATTCTTCTTTCCAAGACGACCCCATCTTGTGTTTCTGTGCGATTAATACTGCTAATCTGTATGCCGCCGGTTCCTTCGAACGAATTACTGACTGCGGCAATTCCAAGCGGTCTTGTAACCCGGTTTGGCCACCTCTGCCTCCTCTTCTACCAATTCGTCTATTTGGCCTCGCAGGCTTCCCTGAGGACGAATCAGGATCGATAGATTCCGGTGCTGCTTGATTTACTGCTAAAAAGGCCAAAGCCTTCCATTCTTTACTGAGTAAATTCCATGCCTTAGGGCGTTGAATTTCGGATTTTCTCCTGCCTGAATCGTCACCTGCTCTTTGCAGTTGTTCGACGCAATCGAGCAGGTAATCCTCCAAATCGAATCACTCCGGTAGGCATATCGCCCCATCCCTGCCTACATCAACACATCGCCTTGCTATGCAAGGCGTGAGAAGGAGAACTCAAGACCCCTAAACGGTGGCGTAGGCCTGTGGAAATCACTCAAGTACTCATTCTCTTGCTGCATCCGTTCGCGGCATTGGTTGTCATCCGAGAGTTCGCAAGGCAGCGAAATTGGCGTAAGCTGAGCACCACCCTGAAGGGTTCCGAAAGGGCTGAAAAACTCGAAAATCACGAGATTCAAGGTGAAAGATTATTTCGCTGGGTTTTGTTTGTTGTCTCTTTGGCTTTTGCTGCCAAAATAACCTCGTCTTTACTATCGGGGGAAGGGTTCTCACTCGACTTACTAATGCCTGGGCATTTCCATGGCTGGGCCGGACTACTCGGAATAGTGCTAATGACCTATCTTTGGAATTTGGGAAGGAGGACCAGTGCCGAAAAAAAAGCCGGGCAATCTTATGTAAAATCAAAACAATTACACAGTAAACTTAGCGATATTATGTTCGGATTAATTGTCATTCATGCTTTCCTTGGTTTCCTATATCTGTTACAATTAATCGGCTAACGTTGTGCCCACATTTTCAACCATTCTCGAATATTTTCATCGATATCTCCTTTGGCAACTTTCCTCTCAATCCTTTGACCATTTTCTAGCGCTTGGATCCTACAACCACATGCATTGGCATGACCTCCTCCGTCTGGGTCAAATCTTGTCGCTAACTGAGTGAGATCGAAAATTCCACCTTCTGTGTGTAGGAATGAGTTAGTATAAAATGAGGCTGAAACAGGATAGCTATCTTCCTCTCCGAAGCCAGCGCCAACATCTCCATGAATTACCATACAAGCATCACAGTCTTCTCCGGCTAAGGCAGTGACTCGATAACCATTAGAACGCACATCCATATCTTCTAATCGTACCACAGCAAGCCTATCGATGATTTCCAATCGCTCTGCAATTATCGAATTTGCACGGCTTAGATAGTCTCTTTTTTCATCAAGGACAGAAGATATGTTTTCAGAAGATAGGAGTTCTTCCACTGAATCACCACGACTCAAAGCCTCCAGGATTTCAAGTGAAATTAGCTCATTTCCTCCGATGATTCTTCCTAGCCAAACAACTGGGTGGTCTGAAAGGAACTCCTCTTTGCTAACGGAACCTCCATCCAGTTTGTCAACCCATTCCATAAGTCCAGATAAATCGGATAGATCTACAACTTCACCAACCAGTTCAAAAGCGATTCTTGCGGCAGATGGCGTAGGTTTCCAAACAACTACCATCTCTGAATTATCTTCATCATCTGCTGGTGCGTTAGATTGATGGTGGTCAATACTCAATCCACATTGAGAATGTCTAGGTAAATCACAAACTGCAGTGTGCCTATCGATTACATCGTCCAACATTCCAGCCCGAAGTTCGCCAGGGTGGCCGAATACGACTTCAGCATCCTTCCACCATCTTCTCAGAATTGCACCAGTTACTACTCCATCAAGGTCAGAATCCGTCACAATTCGACGGATATCAAGCGACAGGGCAGGGTGAGTCATCAATAGACTCCGCTACAACTTACGTATCATTTGTTTGGGTGGATTGTTTTCGCCTACAGGGCGAATTCGTTTACAGGATAACTTGACGAAAATAGGACAATCCAGAAATGCATGATGCCTATCCCAGCCCCTATGGAGACGTCCTGCGGATTCGTCTTGGTTAACTTCGACAGTATTCTTCTGTTGCAATATCCGCAAGGACATTGGTCCTATCCCAAAGGGCATGTTGAGGGTGATGAAGATCATTACCAAACCGCTCGCAGAGAGTTAGAAGAAGAGACCGGAATTAGTGAGGTAGAGATTGATTCAGACTGGAGTCACAGAACAGAATATACCTTCCAGAGCAAAGGAAAACCAATCGATAAACAGGTATTTTGGTACATTGCTTCAACCGATCAACTTGAGGTTAAATTATCTCACGAACATACTAATTATCTCTGGCTTAGTTTGGATGATGCAGAGGAACAACTCACTTTTGCTCAGGAAAAGGAAGTGCTTCGCTCAGCCAGAGAACATATGCAAAAGATGGGCAAGGTAATCTGAATTGTAAAAGAATTAGGCCTACCAACCAGTTCAATGCGACCGATAGAATGACAATAGTAAATACCATGTCAAAAATTACTTTTAGAGTAAACGAAGAATTTTCCAATTCCTTCTTGAAATTGAGAGCGTTTTGAATCATCGATACTCTTGATTACTTCTCTATGTCCCTCAAAATATTTCCTAAAGAAAGACACAACTAATCACTCTTGACGCTTACCCATAGGAGTCCACAAGGTTTCTTCTTCACCTATCTTTGCAGAAATCCAACGCCCGAGAACAAAACAGTGGTCTGAAAGCCTGTTGAGATAGCTGATTACTTCTGGTCGAACCTCATCACGAAGAGCGCAAGCCTCTCTCTCAGCTCTTCGAACAATCGTTCGTGCCATGTGTAAACTTGCTACTGCTGGGCTACCTGTTGGTAGTATGAATGAAGACAGAGGTTGCAAATCTTCCAACATAGAATCCATCTCTGCGACTAATCGTTCTCCCGACTCTGTTCCAATAATCGACATCTGTTCAGGAATGCCACCGGGAGGACATGCGCACTCGGCTCCAACATCGAATAATTCCTGCTGGATTGTCCCTAGCAACTTGTCTGCATAATCGCAAACCTCCATCGGCATAGAAGATCTTGAAATCTCCATTCTAACTATTCCAAGGGCTGAATTAGCTTCGTCAATGGTGCCGTATATTGCAACCCTTTGATGTTCCTTTCCGACACGAGTACCGTCGACAAGAGAGGTTTCACCCCCATCTCCGCCGCCTGTGTGAACCTTGGTTATCCGAACCATATTATTCCCTTCCGAGTGGGTATTTCGCTTTCAATCGTCCTAGAGCCATTCACTCTTCTTCCATTCCTCTAGAGGCCTGTAATTTGTTTAATTCACCCTCTATCGTATCAATCCAATTTTTGTCAACCGCATCCCATCCGCCGATAGCCTGTAATTCCTGTATATGCTCCTTTTCGGCGGCTTCATCCCCTAGGTGTTTGTGAATTAAAGCAAGAGCCGCATGGCTCATTGCATTGAGCCATTGGTCATCCATGTCCCAAGATCGTTCAAAGTGTGAAATCGCACCCCTTGGGCCTTGTAACAACCCTCTACTCACTTGTCTGAGGCCCGATTTTGACCAGGTAATTCCCTGCACACCTACAACTAAGCCTCTGAATGCAAGATAAATTTCTAGCATCACGACAACCGAGGCCGTAACGAATGAAATTAGGTGGTCTGTAGAATTCATTTCATCCCATGAATCGGCCATCAAACTGACAGTTCCTACACACAGTAAGACACCACCAAAGGGTGCGACTAGCACATCTTGTTGCGTAACCACCATGTGTCTAACGCCGTAAATAACGGCCAGCCCACCAAAGATTGCAGCGGTAACTGTTGGAGCTAATATCGCAGTGTCTCTTGGGGCATTTCTGCTAATCAGAAAAACCAGTCCAAATGCTATACTGGACCATCCGAATCTGTTTCCAAATTCAGGAAAGGGCTGTATTCGAGCATAGTAAAGCGACACGGCTCCGAGAGCGAAAAATAGTACAATCCAATAATCTAATTCAGAAGTACTCATTCTACTTCACCTCGTGGCTCATCACGCCAACCCGGCTTCCAGAAATCATCATCGTCAAGCCACTTCAACCATTCATCGTCCGAAGCACGTAAGAGGCGTAGTGAGCGCCTATCCAGCCCATCAAGAAGCGCATCATCAACCTCTCCTTCTGAGTGTGCATCGGTCCACTCTATTTGCATCTGACGAACCAATCTTCTACCTTCTTCTGGGTTATCGAAATTTCTTTCACAGGACTCTCTTAGGTCCTGTAACCAAATTCTCGTTCCACGAATATGTAGGTCATCTTGCAAGGTTTTCTCCTTACGTTTGAATGGCCACCAACCCATGTCTCTCAATCTTCGGGCGCAAGCCGTTACCCTTGATGCTTACGAATTAATGAAAGATTGCCGGTACCTCCGTCAGGCCATGGGTCGTATTGTTGTACATCTACATGGTCGAGCAAAGGATGCCGCATTCAGCATGGCTATCTCAGATTACGCAAATCGCCTTTCTGGAGAAGGCGTTTCGCTTTCAGAACACAGAAATCGTACAGATCCGGAGACATATATTTCGTCAATTGTATCCAAGGCAGGGGAAAGTAATGTAATTCTTCTCGAGGAAAAAGGCGAGATACTTGATTCGATAGGGTATTCAGAGAAATTAAAAAAATGGCGACTTTCAACTAATGACGTGCACTTAGTTGTAGGGCCACCGGGTGGTTTTGGAGACTTTAGCGCCGGTATGTCTTCCTTATCACTTGGTTTGATTACGCTACCTCACGAACTGGCTGCAGTTGTGTTGTTAGAGCAATTATATCGAGCTTCTACAATCATCAAAGGATTGCCATATCATAGGGCATAATTTGGATGAATTAGAAATTAGATTCCGTCGTGGATAATTCAATGACTTTGTTTTGTTCATCCACATGAACAATTCGCGGTTCATGATTCTCAATTTCATCTTCTTCAATACCTTGGAAAGTGAGTAAAATTACCAAATCGCCGGGTTTTACAAGATGAGCCGCGGCGCCATTTATGCATATTTCTCCCGAGCCCCGAGGCGCCTTTATCGCATAAGTCTCCAATCGTGAACCATTGGTTACATCGAGCACTGCAATCTTCTCCCATTCTACAACCCCCGCCGCCTCCATAAGGTCTTCATCAATTGATATCGAGCCTACATAATCCAAGTCTGCCTGAGTGACTGTAGCTCGGTGGATTTTTGATCGCAAAACCATTCTTATGGGCGCCATCGAACCAATTGAGAGAATGTTGTTTTTTCAACGTATGGAGAAAAAATGCTTCGACAATAGTCGCTCAAAAACTATCATCAACAAGAAAATCATCATGATAACATTGACATTTTTTTGCGAAACGAAGCATGATACTCGAAGGCTTCCGTGATACTCGCGCGCGCACAGTAGGGGATTTGTTGATAAATAGGTCGATTTTGCAAGGCTACTTCGGTGGTCGGAATGAAGGAAGAGAAACAGACTTGGTACAGTCGAGAAAACAGAAAGAAGAGTGGTTCAGCGCTGATGATGATAGTGCTGATGTTAATGAGCACTCAGATGTATAATTTCATCGGAGTTGAGGAAGAACCAACCAACCTCGAAACTGTCGAGGAGACTCCTGCAAGGACCGCATATCAGCAGTTCTACCAAGCCGAGGGTCAAACAACAGGTGCCACACAGGGGCAGCCTGTTGCAATGGGCAATTATGTGCATGAAGCTTTTACAGATCCAAGTTGGGTAGATCCAGCCTCGTACCAAGGCAAGATTACCGACCCATCAGTTCTACTCACTAACCCTGGATATGGCTTTTTCCTAGAACAAACAAACACCGAAGATCACGACAATGATGGCATCAATGACCTCGATGATTTAGACGACGATAATGATGGAATTAGCGACCTTATCGAGCGTTTTGACGGATGCTACGGAACTGACCCATTCGATCACGATAACGACGGCATCTCAGACGAGGATGACTGGGATGACGATAACGACGGAATTCTAGAAGGCCCAATTGACTACACTCAAGGAGCCGATCCATGGAACGTCAGTGCCGACCGATATGTCGAGCCAAACACCGTACATCCTTGGACTGGGACTCCAGTAGGACCGGGCTATAGAATAGATCAGAACCCGATGGATCACGATAATGACGGCGTGACGGATGAGGATATAGATGGAATCGGCCGAGGTTCGTATGACGAGGATGATGATAATGATGGCAGAATAGACCAGTTTACATGGCCTTGCGACTTTGATGGCGATGGAATGCAGGATTATTTCGATGACGATGACGATAATGATGGTGTCATCGACCTATGGGACTCACATCCTTGGGATTCCACTGTTACAACGAACATTACTGATACAGCATCAATGTGGGACGACCCACTTCCTTGGGATGCAAAAGATACAATCACAATTTTACTCGAAACCACCGGAATTAATCCGCAATTTTACACCATTGAAGTCGGGGACACGGTGGTATGGGTCAATGATGACAATAGACCTCACAATGTCACTGCCGATGACGGTACCTTCGATAGTGGGTCGATAGCACCAGGTGGCTCGTTTTCATTCACATTTACTGAGGAAGGAAGTTGGCCGTTTTCAGATCCTGATGGTTCTGTATTGTTCTCTGGTAGTGTGTCAGTAGGGCCAGAGACCAGTCAATCATTGCCAGCTGCATTCGACCTCAACCCTGATATTTACACAACTGACAAATTCAATTTTGCAACCAAAGAACAAAACATATGGCACCCAAGAAATCCAACATTCACTCAAATGATTGACGGTGACCTTGATGGCGACGGTATTCCGAATTTCATCGATCCAGACAATGATAATGATGGCTCTCCGGATTCATCCGATACCGACGATGACAATGATGGTTTACTAGACATGTACGATGTTGACGATGACAACGATGGAATACCTGATTCTTGTCTTCAGCTGGACACCAATCTAGATGGAATCGGAGATTATCCAAATGATCACCCAATTCAAATTCCTGGCGTTGACTGCGAACTCGACTACGACAGAGACGCTGATGATGACTTGTACAGAGCAATTGATTCAGATTATGATTTGGTCTGGGATTGGATGGACACAGATGTTGGAGGCGCTTGGCCTGCTGATAACTTACTAGGAGAGCCCGCGCTTAATCCAACTGATATTCCTTATGATTTGGATAATGATGGTATTCTGAATGAAGATGACCCATACATGATGGCAACTACCGACCAAGTTGAGGATTGGAACTGTGCCAGTATAACCAATCCAAATCCGCAAAACTCCGATATGAATTGTACCGTAACTCGTAAGTCCTACACGGGGAATAACGATTGGGACAATGATGGAATCAACAATTGGGAAGACGTTGACGATGACAATGACGGAGTTTTAGATTGGCTAGATATAGATCCAAATTGCGATCTTGACGATGATAACGACCTCCATCTACTCAACGGTTCACGATACCGAGATGACGGCCCTAACGACATCGATACAGACATTGACGGGGACGGCCTACCAAACGACGAGGATTGGGATGACGATAATGACGGGATACCTGATTTGTATGATCCCGATGACGGAAATTGTGGAATAGTCGACAACGACAACTCTGATCAATTCTCCACTTCGAATGGCTACTCACACGGTGATGGCGACATAATCGATGGTAGTGATGACAGTCAAATTTACACAGCAGTTGGGACCTCTCAGAGCCCAATCTTGTGGGCTCAATATTGGCATTTCAGTCCATTCACTGCAGAAGAGCATGGATTTATTCTTCCATACAATGGATACCAGGAAACAACAGACACCGAAATCCCAGAAATGATCTCAAATGGAGAAGTACCTGAGATGTACTACTACGTAATGATGCGATGGAGCCCGTGGAATGGAAACAACTACTTCGATATCGATATGGATGGAGACTCACTGATTAACGGTATAGATGTGGATATGGATGCAGATGGAATGCCTGATTGGTGGGACCAAGATGAGGGCTCTGACGGAAGATTAGATGTAAATAACCCACAATTCGGCGGTTCAACCGACGATGGAGAATGTGATATTTCTCTAGCCAATTTACTTGTCTTTGGAGAGTTCTCAGAAATTGTCTGTGGTCTTCGCTTATCGTGGCTGTATGCATGGCCTCTTTTGAGTGCACGTCAAACAGGACAGCTCATCTACACCCTACCTTACTCAACTCGGCCAGACCCTGAATATGATGATGGCCCATATGATGGAACAGACGCCCCAGACAACAGCCCAGCACCGAGTTGTGATGAGAACTGTTTCCACTTCGATTTCACAACCGATACACCCGACCCTACAGCGGCGGTAACCTACGAGCAGATGAAGAATAATCGTGATTTATTCACGGCTTGGATAGGAATCAATTTCGGATTATTCCAATGGACTTCCGACCAAAATGCAAACATGTTTCCGGATGAAGTGGCAGATCTGCTCGATAACGACGTTGATCCAGATGATGACTGCGGAGCCCCTATTGCAGGAAATATGAATCCGTCTTGTATGGTCAATGATACCGCTGATTTAGATGATGATTTCGATGGTGTGTACGACCATTGGGACATAGATGATGATAACGATGGAATTTGGGATTATTTCGAGCTCGACAGTAATGATGACTTAGATGACGACAGTGGTACAGAACCAGGGAATTTCTTCATCGGTTCAAATTGTGTTGATCAAGATGATGATGGAACTGATACAGACCCAGATGATGATGGCTGGTACCAATCTGTTTGGGATCAGGGAGTATTGGGTCAAGGATTACTATTCCCGGTTTACTACGACGTTGACAACGATAACGACGGAGTACCAGACGGTGAAGATCCCGATGATGATAACAATGGCGTACTTGACGAAGATCAAGAGATTCTATGTTTTACCGGTGAAGAACAGAGCGTCTGGGACCATGATAACGACGGAATCTTAGATTGGGCTGACGATGATTGGGACGCAGATGGAATTGTCAATACCCTGGAACTAAATTCGGCCACACCATTCATCTCCCCTTGGGATCACGATAATGATGGCCTTAGAGACGACGTTGATCTCGATGATGACTCAGATGGAATGTTGGATAAAGACGAAATTATGCTATGGCCGTCTCGATACGATCAACCCTCAACAAATCCGTGGGACCACGACGATTATGGAAATGGTACAGGAATTGCAAATCCAACGGATCCGTTTACCGGACCTGATGCAATTGACGAGGATGACGATACCGATGAGCGACCTGACAGAGATTGGGACCAATTGGAGGAAGATCACTCCGGCTCGTCAGATTGGGACCACGATAATGATGGAATCCTTGACGAGGACGACAAGATACCAACCCGGATTACTATGACTTCCAGCAATGTACTCTGGCTAGATGCAGTAAACCCGGCGATATTCAAAGGTACAGTAAATTGGTTAGATCCTGATACAGGTGTTTTCGAACCAGCACCGGACCTACCAGTTCAGATAACCATTGAATGGGCCAGAAATGGAACGCTTGCTCTTGAAACCGTAGACGTGTTGACAGATGCAGCAGGGGCCTTCGTGGTAGGTCAATTCCTCTTACCTGAGGATCTAATTGTTGGCCCGAATACCACTTACAATGTGTACGCAGAAGTTACTGAAATGTTCTATCATGACGGTTCGCAAACAGAACCAATACCTGTAGAAGTCAGGGCAAATACAACCGTAGATTATGTTTCTTGGACATATTTCCGAAGTGATGAACAACCTCTTTTCGTGGATTACAAGGTTCACTATGAAGCGGATTGGGACCGCGGTGTATTCGATAATAGAATCACTCACGCACCAATTTCTTTCCGTGTTCACGGAGGTCCATTTGGAAACTATACACATCCAACTGTTTTCGATGGTTATGGATACGGATACCGTGCAGATTCAGGTGGATGGGTATCATTGACCTTCGTTCAGACTGTCGGCGCTCAAGGTCAATGGAAACAGGTTCAATGGAACTCTACCATGGATAATGGTGAAGGAAAGTTACCCGGAGGCTATGAGGAAATCATTTGGGATGATAACGCAAAGAATCACTATGTATTGGGGCGATATGATTACACCAATACCAGCTTACCAATAGGTGACTATTCATTCATTGGATATGCTAGACCGGATTTAGGCGATGAATGGCCATTCCCTTACCTAGAGGGAGCAGAGACTGAGGCGTTCACCATTCGCTCGATGCACAGGATGTACATTGAAGCGGATATGTATGTCTCTTCAATTAGGCCAGTATTCTTTTGGGATGCAACCCAATTTACCGGCTCTTCATTCGGAGCTTGGAGAGCATTATTCCATCAACCTAGCCTTGATGCTGCAGGATTGGATTATGCAGAGGCAAGCCTCGGTAAGCCATACGCTATGTCCTGGGATGGAACTCCAGAGGGGCTAACAGGCGAGAGTGCAAGACTACGCCCATTCCTGTCTTCCAATGGTACACATTGGAGAATTGCTATGCAAAATGGTGGTGACTTCAATGCGCCTCCTTGTGGTCCTGTTGAACCAACTGACCCAGATAGCGCAATTCGCTGCGAAATCATCCCTGAGATGTTTACTGGAGAGGAGTTGCGAGTAATTGGTAGTGTATGGAATCGAACTATGGTTCCTTGGCCACATGACCCAATGACTCTGCAAGTAGACCTAGACAGAAATGGAATCTTTGCAGGTTCTCAGGAAACCGGATATGCAAGAGCGCCACAAATGGTCAATGGTGTTGCAACCTTCGATTACAATTGGACATGGTATTCTCAATACGCTGCTGGATTCTATGGCATAAGAGCGGATTTCACTAACTCTAATTTCTACTTCACTGGAAACCAGAGTAATGTGCTTGCCCCAACCGGAGCATATCTGAATGTCTCAGTTATTGGTACAAGCGAATTCAAAGAATTAATTCAACCTCGTCTATATCGCGGTCAGAACCGTAGTATAGAGGTCCAGTTACTCGATAACTCTCTTCAACCTTTGAAGAATTCTCAGATAAATTACGTCTGGGAGGCAGATGGAACAAATGGAATTGCAGAGACAGATAGTACCGGTTGGTTCACTGTAAATTTGACCATAGAGGAAGATCATGAATTAGGCAACTTCACCTTGGATTACACATATCCTGGTGATCCAAGACACCAAGGAACATCAGGTTCGATGGACCTTTGGGTAGTGTCTCGTACCTATATCACGCTTCAAGATACTACGCCTAATATTCGCTCAACTGGAGATATTTGGGAATTCACTGCACAGGTTACCGACGATAACCGAACTGCAGTAATCAAGGATTCAGGTCAAGCATTGGATGGCTGTGGAGCAAATGGTGGCGAAGTTCTAGTAATCATGGAAGGCACAGACTTCGAAGATCGAACTCACCGTCAGATTATAGATACTCAATGCCCGAATGCCGGAACTATCCATTATGAGATGGTTCTAGATCCGCAACTACTTCGCGATGACCCACAATCCTTCCTTCCCGATGGATTCGGTCCGGTGAACGTAATTCTACGATTTGAGGAGAATCTACCTCACGAAGGATGTGAACCACTCAACGCTGAATCACTGAGCACTTCAGGAGCATGGGATCCATGTGTACAAGTGGTGAACAGCGATCATTATCGAAGAGTAATGCAGTTCCAAGTCGATGGATTTAGTTTGATTGGACATACAACTTTGAATGTCGATGATCAGATTGTTTACACATCTGAAATTGACCCGACAACGGGTCAACCGATTGAGAAGCCGATGGTAGTTACTGGACAGTTAATCGATGAGTTGGGAACCAATTTGTCGAACAGAGCAATCAGAGTTTCCTACGAAATGGTTGGCGCTGAAACTGGAGTAGTTGGATGTCTACCAGGAACAAGCGACGCCAATGGATTCTATGAGATCACCTGCCCACTTACCGACGTACAGGCGGGACAGGCTCGTGTCAAGGTCGAATTCAACTCCTACGAGAATAACGACCGCTATCGATACCACAACGCTAGCACAACACGATTGTTCCCAGTTTTCTCAAATTCGACCTTGGAGGTGCAAGAGATCGGACCATTCCGAAATGACGTTGACTCATACACCTTCCAGAATGGTTCTGTATTCCCTGTTCTTTACCTCAAAGAGTCGTTCCACTTGGATGCTAGATTAATTCAAACAAACGGCAACCCAATCGGAGGCAAGTGTCTGAATATTTATTTGGATCCTGAGGTGAATACCCGTCCAATCGCTACCTCGATAACACAGGATGGAACTGGTGAAATTGAATGGTTTAGCGGCGATCCGGATGACAATCCGAGTCGACGAGGAGTCGAACCCACTTCAGATATGATGGAAGGATTCAGGGTTGTAAGAATCGCCTATGAGCCAAATAAGGAGTTACCTGGTGGCTGTAGGGCTGAGACAACACCGGTGGTGAATGGGTCGTTCATCGATGTTGAAGTGCTTGTTAGAAGCCGCGTAGACATCTTGCTGAAGGACCACTGGTCTAATCCAGATGGGTATCAAGAAGGAGATTACATCAATGGTTCAGTAGCGATTCTGAGAGACCGATTAGATCTATCTGTAGAATCTCAAACAGTGATTTTCACCTATCAGTATTGGAACGCAGAAGAGGGCGAATGGATTCCTCACAATGTAGTCTATGCAACTACAAATGAACTGGGAGTAGCATCGTTTAGCTTCCCTTACTCAGGCGAAAACGTTCCTGGTGAATTGGACTGTGGTGACGGAGGATATTGTATATCTGAAGGAGAATGGCAGGTTACGATTCACTTCAAAGGTTCTCACGAATTTGAAGAGGAATTCCTCAATAACACTCCAGCAATTTATCTTGGGGATATTGTTACCGAGGCTGAAGCGAGTTTCTTCACAGTGCAAGTACTTACGATTATGGGAATTGCATTAGCCTTCGCTGTATTGGTTGGAGCCATCATGTATCGAAATTACATCGAGCGTCGAAGGATTGAGATTCTACGAGGTATCCTAACCGACTCTCTGATGTCTCTAAAGGCGTCGAATGAGTACATTGATACGATTTTCAATTGTTATAAGGAATTAGTCAGGTTCTTCCGTAGTCGAGGAGCTATGAAGAAGGTCTACGAAACCACTAGAGAATTCGAGGACGCTGTAACAGGAATGTTAGCCGGAATCGCACCACCAGAGGACTTAGACGTCTTCTTCTCTCTATTCGAAGAAGCGAGATATTCCGATCATGAAATTGGCGCTGATCAACGAGATAGAGCGATTAATGCTTTACAGTCAATAATCAACCATATTAGCGCCTCTCTCGGAGATGGAATGCTAAATCGAAGCTCAGTCAATGAATCCGGTCTATACGGATCGGTAGTGAAGGCTGGCTCATTCGTAGATTCCGAAGGCCAAGAGAGAATCGCAGGTATCGATGAAGGTTCCGACGACGACAGCGGATTCCGAATATGATTACGTAGAGTTGAGGAAAAGGGCGGGGTTAAGCCGTCCATTCCTCTTCTCGATGTACTGCGAGGCTATGCCCCGTAGGGGCAACCCGCAGCATTCATAACAGGCGGTCAGGTGGGCGCGCTACCCAAGCATACGTCGAGGGAGTCATATGAGTAAGAACATGAGAAAGACCAACCAGGCCCTAATCGCCCTAATAGGCGATCTGAAGGACCAGAGCAGGTCAACCGGTTCCGCACTATGGCGAGACGTCGCTCTAAGGCTCGAAAAGAGCCGAAGCAATTGGGCTGAACCGAACCTAAGCCGCCTAAGCCGATACGCTGCCGACGAGGATGTAGTCCTCATTCCAGGCAAGCTTCTCGGCAGCGGTGATGTGGCCGGTAAGCCGAGCGTCGCCGCCTACAGTGTTAGCACCGGTGCCCGCTCGAAGATTGAAGCCGCAGGCGGACGTGTCCTCACGATCCGTGAATTGATGAATGAGAACCCAGATGGAAAGGGGGTGAGGATACTTGGCTGAAGCAAGTACTCTCGTCTTCGACGCATCTGACAAGGTTCTAGGACGCCTCGCTAGCCACGTGGCTAGCGAATTACTGACAGCTCGCAGAGCGGGCAATCAGAAGCGCGTAATTATTGTGAATGCCGAGAAGGCTATCGTAACCGGACCAAAGACAGCAGTCTTTGCGAAATACGATCACAAGTACAAATTGAACCACCCTAGGAAAGGACCATTCTTCCCACGCATGCCGGACCAGATTCTCAAGAGAACCGTCCGAGGAATGTTGCCATATCAGAAGAACAGCACTGGCCGAAATGCCGTGCGCGATCTCAGAGTAATGATTGGTATGCCCGCAAATCTATCCGGTGATGATTTACCAGAAGGTCATGCTTGGGGAGATTCCAGCTCCTTTGACCGAGATTTACCTCAGAAGTTTGTTCGCTTGGGAGAGATTAGCGAACACCTAGGAATCGATAGCACCCGATGGGGAGGTGACCAGTGATGGCTAAGAAAAAGAAGAAGGAAACGGTCGAAACAAGTGGAAAGAGGAAGACCGCAATCGCCCGTGCAACAGTCCGCAAGGGCGCCGGCCGAGTTCGAGTAAACCATCAGCCGATTCACATTATGGAACCAGCCCTAGCTCGCCGCAAAGCGCTAGAGCCTGTTCAGATTGCTGAGGCCATGAATCGCCTGCAAGATGTTGACATCTCCGTCAACGTAGAAGGCGGTGGACAAATGGGCCAGGTAGATGCTATTCGAACCGCGATTGCTCGTGGACTCGTTCACTACAATGGTGGAGCTGAGGGAATTGACGAGGAACTTCGCGATGAGTACCTACGATTCGACCGTAGCCTATTGGTTAACGATCCAAGACGCAAGGAGCCGAAGCACCAAATGGGTCGAGGCGCTCGCAAGAAGTGGCAGAAGTCGTATAGGTGATGAAATATGTTGATACCAGTACGTTGTTGGAGTTGCGGAAAAGTCGTAGCTCATTTGTATGATCAATTCAAGAATGCAGTCGAGATAGGCGAGGACCCATCAAAAGTTCTCGACGACCTCGGACTTGAGCGATACTGTTGCCGACGAATGTATGTTGGTCACATCGAATTAATCGATGAAGTATCGCCATTCAGCGTCGCTCGACAAGATTGATTTTCCAGCCGTCAAGGCTTTGGGAGAACCTTCTCACGAGAGAACCACACAAGGGGCCTGTAGGTTAGCTTGGCCTATACTTCGCGGCTGGGGGCCGCGCGACCCAGGTTCAAATCCTGGCTGGCCCACCAATTTACTAGCAGCGATAGCCATAATTTGAGCGATTCAGTTAGAAAAAAGAGCACCTTTTAGGGGGTAACCTCACCTCACAGAACATGGTTCCGGAGGCCATTGATGATTGGGCGAACAACGCCCGCATTGAGGAGTTGGCAGGGTTACTTGCGCATCATTCCAACCTCTATTACACCCAGGCCTCTCCCGAGATAACAGATGCAGAATACGATGCTTTATTTGATGAATTAATGCAACTTTCACCAGACCATCCACAACTTTCCAAAGTCGGCTCGGACCCCGCTCCTGGCTCAGAAAAAGTCGACCATTTATTTCCAATGAGGAGTTTGGACAAGGCTACTGAGGAAGAGGAGGTTGCCCACTTTGTTGCAGAAACGACAGCTCACGGGCGTCGTTTCGTCTGTCAACCAAAATTGGACGGCTCTGCTCTATCACTAGAATATCGCCGTGGACGTTTGGTTCGTGCCGCTACTCGTGGAAACGGAGAACGAGGGGAGGATGTTACAGCCAATGCTCGTAGGATACCAAATATTCCTGAATCTTTAGATTGGAAAGGAGATGCACACGTTCGAGGTGAAGTAGTAATGCCGCTCGATGTATTTCGGGCAAAGTACGCCTCGATTGCTCCCAATCCTCGGAATCTTGCCGCTGGAAGTCTTCGTCAGAAAACCGCAGATGCTGGTAAAGGAGATGCAGCGGATCTAGCCTTCCATGCCTATGGTGTAATGTTTCCAAGCAGTGAACATCGACATCCAGATAGCCCATCACCTCCGACTTTCAAAAATGACTCAGAGGCAATCGACTGGCTCGAATCCAATCAGATTGCTGCGGCTGGAAACGAAGTAGTCGAAGGAGAAGACGACGATACAGTAACTCAAGCAATTAATCAGGTAACTAAGCGGTGGACACAGAATCGTGACACTGCACCTTGGGAGATCGATGGAGTGGTAATCAAATTAGATGATTTAGCCAAAAGAGAACTCTTGGGCCAGACTGCCCATCACCCACGTTGGGCATTGGCATGGAAATTCCCACCAGAAGAAGCCTCCACGGTTGTCATGGGGGTAGATTGGCAGACCGGAAGGACCGGAACCGTGACTCCAGTTGCAAGGGTAGCGCCAGTAACGGTATCCGGAGTGACAGTTGAGAATACCACTTTGCACAATGCAGGTGAAATCGAAAGATTGGGAATATGTGTGGGGGATAGAGTCAGAATAGTTCGCCGAGGGGATGTAATACCCAAGATTATCGAAGTATTGGGTGAAGCCAAATCTTCGGACTTACAGAATCGGATACATGCAGATGGGGCTGTATTTACTGACCCACTGCCAAAGCGAGAGAATATCCAAATCCCCAGGCAATGCCCTAGGTGTGAAACTAAACTCGAACAAGATGGAGCATTCATCCGTTGCTTCAATCTTAATTGTCCATCTCGCTTAGAAAGAGCAATTTTGTATTGGTGTCGGGCACTTGAGATGGATGGAATAGGTGAGAAGTTAGCCAAACAGTTGTGCGAAGAAGGGTTGGTGAACACTCTCCCAGATCTCTACACATTGACTCATTCTGATATTGTCAACCTTGACCGAATGGGTGAGAAATCAGCAAACAACATAATCTCTCAATTAGATGCTACTAGGTCTCTGAACCTCTCCACCTTCCTCTCTGCTCTTGGTCTTTCAGGCATTGGGCCAGAGTTAGCTACTGGGTTTGCAGAAGAGTTGGGTGATTCTGAGACCATGTTTAATTTACTGGATAACCATGAATCAGCAATTCCGAGATTGATCAAATTGGAAGGCGTTGGAGAAACCGTTGCCCGCTCCTTCCTAGAAGGTTTGTCAGAGCGTAGAGAAGTCGTAGAAGGATTAGCTGAAGCCATACAAATAACAGCGGAGGAAGCAAAACAAGAATCAGAGGGCCCACTAACAGGGCAGACATTCTGTATCACAGGAAGCTTGAGTAGACCAAGAAAGGAAATCGCCTTGATGATTAAAGCCGCAGGTGGCAAAGTAGTTTCATCTGTTTCAGGAAAGTTAGATTTCCTAGTCGCCGGAGAGTCCTCAGGATCTAAGTTAGACAAGGCAAACAGGCTTTCAGTGACTGTTTTGAGTGAATCGGAACTTGAGTCCAAAATCGCTGGCGAGGGGGATGATTCGGATGAAGAAAACACAGGCGAAATCTTCGCTGATGCAGGCCCACAGCAGATGTCCCTAGGGGATTATTGAGGCCCTCAACCGTACATCCCGGAACTTTCGACTCCAGGTTTTTCCATCTGCAATTGGTTCAGTTGAGTTGCCATCATTTCCTTGATTTGTTCCTCTATTCTTTGGGCTTCTTCTAGTAGAGGTTCGGTATCTAATTTGATTGCAGGAAGTAAGCCATCAAGCCTTTCGATAATTCGAGCGGCGGCTCTAGCATCAGGTATTGCTCCATTAGCCAAATCACCACCCGACTCTGCCAGTATGGCCATAGCGTCGATTCTTCTCCTTCGACATTCACCCAGCATTACTCCGCTCATACCTCCAACAACTCCGTGTTTGAGTTTAGCAACACCTAGTTGCTCAAGTGTTTCTTGAGCAGAATCTGTAGAACCAATTCCCAACATAGATTCGTCAGATTCATCATCATCAAAGATAGAGTGTGCTTGATCGGGACCGTGTGAAAATGAATCGATCATCATCACTTGGGACGCCCCACTAGATTCAACCCAATCTAGAATCGAATCAGCAAGTGATAGTGTCAAGTCAGGATTAACTTGAATCTCAGAGGCGATTAAGACCACTTTGTCACATCTATCCATGTGACAGATTGGTTCCCCTGCATAGAATCGAAGTGGAGGTAGTGGTTTTCCTTCCTGAACTAGACAAACCGGAGGAAGTCCCGCTCCCCTCGCCCCCCCAACAAAGGTGAGGCCTAAGCGATCTACGAGGTAGTGTGCCACGATGCTACTAACGAATCCAGCAGAAGGAAAACAGGTCACCACCAAGGCGCCCTCAGCATTCAATTCCTCATCAACTGCAACCACAGGTGCTCCGCTCATTGAACTCTAACCAACGGAGATACTGTTAATCATTGGCCTCTCCTGATATAGCATGTCGGAGGCAGAGGAGGTGCAATCTACAAGTGAGGGGGGTGAATCTAGCCCTCAACCAGAAGAGGGTTTCATCGCTCACCAATTGTCACCGTCATCATGGAATAGATACGAAGAATGCCCGAGGAAATACTGGCTTTCTCGACAAGGTCTTCCTCGAAAGGCGAGCATGCCTGCGGCTCTAGGTAATGCAGTTCACAATTCTGTGGAAGACCTTTGCAATCTCGATTTAGCCGACCGCGAAGACGATGAAGCCGGCTGGCTTCCTGCTACTGCAAAAGCAGTATTAGATCGACACTGGCAAATCGAGAAAGACAACTTCCTAGAAACACCTCGCCATCCTCGCTGGAAGGGAGAACAGATTACCAAGGCCCACGATGGGCTAATCGGTGCTTTGAACATCCTATTTAGCAAATCAAACGTTGAAGTTCAGAACTTATCTGAAGTGACTGTAGCAACCTGGAAAGAGGTTCAGTCTATTGTTTTGGCAAATGAAGGGACTTTAGTTTCGGAATGTGGCCGACTCATGGGACGACTCGACTTATTGGTAGCGGACATTGGTGAAGATGGAGAATCACAGGGTTGGATTGTAGCCGATTTGAAAACCGGAAAGCCACCATCGCCTACACTAAATGAGAAGGTAAGTAGACAATTGAGATTCTATCGTGATTTGTTGAAACAGAATAATCCAAATCATCCAACCGTAATTGCTGAAGGTTGGTACTCTTCCAACCAAACAGTTCACCGAGCAGATGGCCCCGATGTATTGGATTCTGCATTAGAGGCATGGGAAGGGATGCGCCCTTCAACAATACCTCTTCCAGCTACACCAGGTGACCAACAGTGTGGTTGGTGTGAGTGGAAAGCGTGGTGTCCGATATGGTGGGCCGCTCGTCGGGATGGTACACTTTCACCCGGTCATATGTTCCGTGATGAAGTAGTCCAAGTGATTCGATTTGACCGTGAGGCTGGAGCGGCTCTATTCCAACGAATGCCACCTATTGGAGAAGAAGGTGAATTGACTCCTTCGGAGCATAAATTTGGTGCGGTTCTGAGGGATCAAGCACTTGTACAACTTTCTGAACTGCTTGACTCTGGTCACGAAGGGGCCATTTTCCTAGGTAGTGCTAGAATGGACGGTAAGATTGCTCATCTAGGTGATTGGTGTGAAATTTTACCATGGAATCCGATGAATGAAGGGCATGCCCACGATCACTCACGATGGTTACGAAGTAACTCAGATACGGTTTTTGAAGAAATTGGAGAGGACGGGGAAGATAACCAATCCAAATAGCGCTCATCGATCTTCTCTAATTCTTGTAGCGTCCTGCCTTTGTGTTTTCCGAAGGCGATAACAATTCCTAGATCCGAATGGCGCAATCTCCCGTTAGTACCATCGACCGGCTCCAAATCTACCAAACTAGGGCCTAAACGATCGCTATTCTGCTGTCTTCCAGCTAACATATCTTGTAAATCATCCAAATCTCCTCGGAATTGATTTGGATAATTTTGCATCATCGACCAAAGTAACAGCAGTGTTGCACCTGCATCAGCGTCGGCACTATGGGCTCTGCCAATGGTGATGTCGTAACGAGCACAAAGATTCCCCAATGCGTGTCGACCAGGTATCTTCAGTTTCTTTGCTAACGTTAGCGTATCGATTATCGCCCTAGGAACAGGAGTTTCGAAACCAGCCCTCATACATTCCAACTCAAGGAATCTCCAATCAAATCTCGAAACATTATGTCCAACGATTACAGCATCCGAAATCAAACTGATTAATTCGGGTAGGTGCTCTGAAAACTCACTTTCACCCTTGACATCCGCGTCAGTGATTCCGTGTACTCGAGAAGATTCAGGAGGAATGGAGCGACGAGGATTTACCAGTGAGGTTTTGTTAATATGCGAGCCATCAACGTCACTACCAATCAATGCATATTGTACAATTCGGTCGCTTCGAGGACTCAACCCTGTAGTCTCCAGGTCGAAACCCAGAACCCTGTACCCGGTGAGCATCCCTCCGACCATGACCGCACGTGAAAGAGACCCTCCTTGAACTTCATCAAAGAGAGAATTGCACCCGTCATACCTATTTGTCTCCCTTTACGCCATTTGTGTAATGGGGTTACAAGCCGGACGGGCGGTGTCACTATCGGTGATATTGTTGTTTACCGCTTTAGCGGGCTGCACTGGCCTGGCATCAACGACTCCTATTGCCGAAATAACCGCCGATCGCACGTCAATTAATCTTGGCGAATCAGTGAATTTTGACGCTAGGTCTTCGAGTACACCATCGCCTACAATTATTGATGAATATGTTTGGAACTTTGGCGATGGAGAACAAAAGACCACTTCCACCGGTATCGCTTTCCACACTTTCACTCAAGCCGGAAACCATGATGTTGAAGTTGTAGTTTTCAATGATCGTGGAGAAAGCGATAGGGCATCGATAACCGTTTTCGTGAATTCACCACCAACTATCATAATCGATAAGCCAGGTTATGTACGTACAAATCAGTCCGCCACTATTGATGCCTCTGCTTCCTTTGATTCAGAAGGCGGTGGTATCGAATTCATTTGGGATTTAGACCTTGGATTTGATAGAAATGGTGACGGTGATCCAACGAATGATGCGGATTCTACCTCTTCTTCGGTTCAAGTAATGTATGCAAATTCCGGAAACCAAACTGGTTCTCTAACTATTGTGGATGATAATGGAGCCACAAGTACAGAAATTTGGAGCCTTATGGTAGTAAGTAGAATGTTCAATGTGGTTTGGGAAGAGCAACAGGTAACTTACGAATGGTCAGGATATACTGAACAGGGTGAAAGTACCACACACGAACACATTCCCGGACAAATTGGATCTCGCACTAATGGCGCTAGAATTATGCAGGTCAATGCTACTTTGGTTCTTGATCGAGATTTACTTCCAATTCAATGGCCAGAAGATAACTTTACACTTCGACTAAACATTCCAATGACAGGTTGGACCACCAGCGCTCAAACTTCCCAAGATAATGTTACTCTGAACGCTACTGCGAGTATAGATAGAGGTGGCTTGAATCCTTGGCCGGAGAGCGATTACACAGTAAGCGCAGATAGTTCGGATAGTCTAGAACAATCTCTTCTAAACGAAGCAGGAGCAAGATTTGGGCAAGGCGAATGGATTTGGGTAATTACAGCGGATGAATGCGACCCAGATATTCTAATTGACGAAGTAGATCCAGATTCTGGAAATGATTGGACACTAACTATAGATTACACCATACTGATTCCGAGGGTCAGCGAAGTCACAACATAATCTCTTATTTTCTATGGATAAGGCCTTTCAACTCAAAGCCATTGGAAGGCTTCGATGGTACGTTCAATCGAAGTCAAGAAGGCCTCGGTAAGAAATCGATTGATTGTCGATGTTGATGTCTTTATGAACCATCCAAACGACTACGATTTCTCTCCTCGGGCCAGCATGGAAGGCAACAGTTTGAGTGTAACAAATGCCGGAGATGAAGCAGGCGGTAGTATAGATCTGGATGATGACCAGATGATCGCGGCTGAGAGAGATAGAATGGTCGAATTAAGGGTGAAATTTTCAGTCGAGGGAATGCATGGAACCTTGACTGATAAAACAACTAATGTCAGGTCAGGGCCAAATGCAAAGAAGCTCGCTGAGCCTCGTTGGAAGACTGTTCTACCCCTATCAATGTGATTTGACCCACCGTCGGGGTTATACAGAAGTCGCCGGTCGAAACCCTGCTGGACCCATAGTGTAGCCTGGATATCACTGGGGCTTGCGGAGCCTCAAACCCGTGTTCGAATCGCGGTGGGTCCGCCACCTTCACCGGATTGTGGCAACTTTTCCCAATACAACACTACATAACGGAAATATTTCACGTAAGCACATGCGATGTGCAGCGTTAGCTCTGACAATTATACTAATTTCGTTCAGTTTTGCGGGATGTACTTCAGGCACCGAGCCAGTTAACCCTGAGGACGAAATTCCAGATAATGAAAGGGAGGATGTACTGGAAGAGGCCAATCAGTCTACTACCATTACCTTAGAGAATTGCGAAGAAAGAGGTGGAACATGGATTGAAGAAAGCAACGAGTGTTCCTTTGAGCCCGAAATCTCTGAAGAAGAGCATGAAAGGCCGGAAGAAGAAACTGGGCCAATCTCGATTCCTCCAT
>VMBT01000033.1_pt1 | contig 91588 bp, 87 predicted proteins | sample 4404301 | NCBI WGS metagenome assembly VMBT01 (sample SAMN12238535, study PRJNA552566) | marine metagenome | isolation source: Coastal seawater | place: USA: coastal Georgia, Sapelo Island | collected 2008-08/2009-08 | reverse complement strand
GACCGAACACGGACTTTCCACCCCAAGTCCAGCCGCCCTCGATGGGATAGATGAAACCGGTCATCACAACGGCAAACAGTAAGAAAGCCCACAGCTTCATGCGCTCGGCCACCGCACCTGAGACGATCGACATCGCGGTCGCTACGAACACCACCTGGAAGAAAAAGTCTGAGGCACCGGCATATTCGCCCATGTCGCCGAATCCTGACTCATTCGATGCGTCAAGTACCGCCTGAATTGCCGCGTCGTCCATCCCGGCAACAGTGGTTACCCCCGACAGGAATAGACCGCCGTCGTACATGAAGTTGTACCCGCAAACCAAATACATAGTGCAGGCGATTGCGAACAGGGCGACGTTCTTGGTTAAGATTTCAGTGGTGTTTTTAGTGCGAACCAGTCCGGCTTCCAGCATGGCAAATCCTGCTGCCATCCACATCACTAAGGCGCCACAGATCAGGAAGTAAAAAGTATCCATGGCGTACTGTAATTCAAAAATTTGATCTTGCATTGTTACGTTCTCCAAAAATTGGCTCGCAAGGAAGCGTTTGGTAAAAGTAGACCAGGCTCTGCTACAGAGCGTCGTCCCCACTCTCGCCGGTTCGAATTCGGATGGATTGCAGAAGATCCGAGACAAAGATTTTTCCGTCTCCGATGTGGCCGGTTTTGGCAGCGCCGGTAATGGCTTCAATGGCGCTTTCCAGCAAGTCATCTTTGACTGCCACTTCAATTTTGATCTTCGGCAGGAAGTCCACTGAGTACTCCGCCCCCCGGTACATCTCGGTATGGCCCTTTTGGCGGCCGAAGCCTTTGACCTCAGTCACCGTCGCACCCTGGATGCCAATCTCCGACAGCGCTTCACGGACATCATCGAGCTTGAACGGTTTGATAATTGTGGTGATCAGTTTCATAGATTTGTCCCCGTTGAAGTAGGGCGGCGCAGCCGCCCGTTCTAATAATTAGAGTTCGAAATCCACCGCATAGCCCACTACAAATTTGACAGAGTCGTTGTCTCTTGCAGCCATGCTGGCGTAATCCTCAATGCCGTCACCATCGTCATCGTCGCCTAGAGTCGTGGTCGAGATCATTGCAGAGAAGCCGTCTTTGGCAATGCTGATGTTGAAATCCCAGTAGTCATCGGTGGCACCGTTGAATGAGTACATGAAGTCCCCCTCGTGGAATCCGGCATGTAGACCGATTTCCGCGCCACTCTCCAGCGGTATCACATAATCGAGCGACGTATAGCTGGCTTTGGCGAAACCGAAATCTTCGCCCGGCCCCTCGTCTGGTTCGGCATTTGAGAGCAGAGAAAGTTGTGCAGAGAAGTTGCCTACACTGATTGACCCGTATACCTCACCGAAATCGTACCCAGCGTTCGCATCATAGTTGTAGTAGAGATAGCCGATGTCGTAGGAGAAACCCGCGGCCTCTCCAGCGTAACCGAAGTACACGTCATGCTCATAAGAGTAAGCATCATCAGAGTCGTAGGAGACGTTGGAAGCCCAGGTGCCGATATAGAACCCACTCTCATCTGCGTAGTCGATGCCACCCTGTATCGCAGCTTCATTGATAGATTGTGTCAGTCCTCTCCACAGATAGTTGTTGGTCATGGCGGCATTGGCCGACCATTCTGCGTGGGCTGACCCTGCTGCTGCGAACAAAGTTGCCGCGATTAGAGGGCGATAAAGGTGTTTTGCGTTAACGGCCATAGTGCTGCCTCCTCAGGCTTGTCGTAAAAAATATTAGTGTGGGAACTTCTTTGATCCGAACGCGGTTTGCTTAGCAAAGACTGGGCCAAGGCCAAAAAATCCAATAAAAACAGTCCAGTGGGAGAATCAGAGAGCAATCTGCCCGAGAGGCCAGAGAAAACCCTCGATTTAATGCACTATTGGCGTGCGATTTTTGTTTCTCGCTCTAATATTGTGCGTAATCTTCCTTTGGTTGCCGTACGGATAACGCTGATCCAGTCCGATGCTGAGCATGCGGGTTTGCCGGATTGGCGCAAGAAAAGACGCGTTGCGGGTGATTGCAGGGCCACGCTCAGCATTTAGTGACAGCAGCCGGTAGGGCAGTGAATCGGATTCAAGTCGCTGCCGCAAAGTCTTTCTCTTCGGTGCTCTTGTTAAATGGGCTCGGAATTCGATGTCATTGCTGAACAGGGCTTGCACCAAAAATATGCGATTTTTCAGCGTGCCCAATTTTGGTGTTTACGGAACTTGATTTCTTCGCACGATTTGACAGACTCCCGAGCCGAACCCTCAAGCAACGCACACGGCAGTCGGCGGTAAGGTAGCGCGCAGTGGAGCAACCCTGAGGTTTGTCTTTTTAAGTGCAGTGTCTCACTGACTGATCTGCCAAAACGACAGCACCAGATCGAAGGAGCAGCTATTGATGGAATTCAAACCGTACTCACAGGACGATATGGCCGGTTGTATTGAACTGTTTGATCTGAACTGTCCCCGGTTTTTTGCACGAGAGGAGCGATCAGACTATTCGCACTTTTTACAGCAGTTGCCGGTTTTAGGATCCACGAACACTATCTATCTGCTCGGTTGGCGCGAGCAACGCCTGATCGCCTGTTTTGGAATGGCGCGCGTGTCGTCAGAAACCTGTGCGCTCAGCTGGATCATGGTTCATCCCGAATATCAGCGCCAAGGTTACGGAGAGGAGATGATGGCGCAGCTTTTCACTCTGGCAGGTGCGGCACGTTATCGGAAAGTGGCTATCTCTACCAGTCAGCATGCGGATCAGTTTTTTGCCCGATTCGGGGCCGTTACCCTGCGTTCGCAAAACGACGGCTGGGGACCGGGTATGCATCGGCTGGATATGGAAATAATTCTGCCGTCGGTGAATACACTGGCTGACCTTCATGAACCCCGTTAGTAGGATTTCCGCTCAAGGATCCGACATTACTCTATACTTACGAGCGTCACTGATCGCGCTAGTTAGTGCTGTGCCATGGGTCATTTACCATGAAGTTCCTCAAGCTGAAAAAAGTGCCAGTGGTTCCCTGGAGTTCGCCGCAGCCGTTGAATCTGCGTCCCAGGCTCAGCACGCTTTTTTACCTGTGTGTCGGGCTCAGTGTATTTGGTTTGGGGGAAGCATTGCTTGTGACTGCCAGTGCCGGGGTGAGTCCGTGGACGGTGTTGGCTCAGGGTGTTGGTCGAGTGGCAGACGTGAACCTGGGTTTGGCGACCCTGTTGGTAAGTGTCTGCGTGCTGCTGCTCTGGATTCCGTTAAAGCAGATACCCGGCATCGGCACCGTGGCCAATGCTCTGATTGTGTCTCTGGTAATCGAACAGTCTCTCAGGATTTTGCCGCAGCCTGAAGCCATTTCGTTTCAGCTTGCGCAAGCCATCGCCGGTGTTTTATTGGTCGGCTTAGGAAGCGGAATTTATCTGGTCGCGAATCTGGGTCCTGGCCCCCGAGATGGCCTGATGACTGGCCTGGCAAGTAGGACCGATTTTCCGATTGCCGGGGTGAGAACCACACTGGAAATCGCCGCGGTCGCTGTTGGATGGAGTTTGGGTGGGACCATCGGTCTGGGTACAGTGCTGTTCGCTTTTGGTATTGGTCCGGCTGTCTCTCTGGGACTTTACGCTGTGGGTTTGATCTTTGCCGGTGCGGATGCAGACTGATTGTTGCAAAAGCAGCTTCTGCCGGTAATGGCGAAGAGGCAGTTTCGGTCTGATGCGGCGGCGTTTTGTCAGAATCAGGGTCAACGCGAGGGCGGTGTGCCGCGTGGCTGATCTGTGAGCGGACATCGTATGCCAAGCGAGTGCAAACTTAAGGGCGACAGGGAAAACAGCGAAAGAAAAAGCGAAAGGCAAAGCGGAATGCAAAATGAGAGACAGAGAAAGAAAATAGGGAGCATCCGTTGAGCCAGGATTTAGAAACTCACGAGCGCTGGATGACCTTGGCCATTCAGCAAGCGAAAGCGGCCGCGCAGGCCGGTGAAGTGCCGGTCGGAGCGGTGCTGATTGCAGAGGGCGAGGTCCTTGCGCAAGCGCATAACCGGCCTATCAGCGCTCAGGACCCCACGGCTCACGCGGAAATTCTGGCTCTAAGGGCTGCTGCCATTCGTCAGCAGAACTACCGCCTTCCCAGAACCACGCTCTATGTTACTATCGAGCCCTGCACAATGTGCGTTGGTGCCCTGGTTCACGCCCGGATTGATCTGCTTGTGTTCGGCGCCCGGGAGCCTCGTTCGGGAGCCGTTGTCAGTCAACAGAATTTGCTGGACAGTGCCAGTTTGAATCACAAGGTGCGCTATCAGGAAGGGGTGCTGGCGGAAGAGTGTGGCAAGATCATGCAGGCTTTTTTTCAATCCAGACGCTGAGTGTTGCGCAATATGCTGGGGCTTTCTCAGACAGCTCTTGGGTTGTAGGACATTTTACAGCGATCCTCAATAGATGAATGAATCCGGATATAGGTGTCAGTTCTCACACATTAGTGGAATCGCTCGCGCTGGATTTGTGCTGCTGTTGTCGGCCGTCGCCGTTGGTTGCGGGGCGGTCGGTCCTTACCAGGCTTACAGCGGAGATCGCCTTCCTGCCAACGCGGTAGCAACCCTCGAGGGTTCGCAGTACCTGCGTCAGGATTGGCTCAACCGCTACATTGATGCCGTGCGCTTTGCGCAGGTCGACGGCGAGGCCATAGTCAACAGTGTTGAGCATGAGCGTGTTGAGATCAAACCGGGCGCTCACGAAATTGCCGTTTACTTTTACTGGGATATGGGCAGCGCCCGGGGGCTGGCACCCGCTCTGGTCAGTTACGCGGCAGCCAGAGAATCTCTGTCGCGGATTCTTCGCTTTGAGGCTGTAGCAGGAGAGGTGTACCGGGTGATGGCGGAACCTCAGTTCAGCTCAGATCGCCAGGATATCACGACCCTGTCTCATGTGAATTTCTGGGTCGAGGATTCAAATGGCGCAACGGTTGTTTCCCGTGCCCGGGGAAGTTATCCATTGCCTACCCGTTGAGGTTCCTCCTGAATTTTACCGTGAATTCGATTATTATTGCGGCCACCAGCTAACGGCCGGTTTCGCCCCGTTTCACCATCTAAAAGAGAGTAACCTGTTACATGCAATTTCTGCCCGGAGCCAGTGCGCTTTCTGTGTTCAAGCAAGCGAAACTGCTCGCCTCGCTCCAGACAATCTGCCCCGAGCTACTCGCCATTTCTGCGCGCTATATCCACCTATTCGATGTGGCAGAACCGCTGTCTGCCTCAGATCAGCATACGCTGAGCCAACTGCTGGAGTACGGCGAGCCTTACGAAGAGCCTTCCGAAGCGGAGGAAGCCAGTGATGAGGCTTCTCATTTCGAATGTCTGGTGGTGCCCAGATTGGGGACGATCTCTCCCTGGTCCAGTAAAGCCACCGATATTCTGCAAAACTGCGGGCTGACTCAGGTCAGGCGGGTAGAGCGGGGAAGTTTGTTCAGACTTGGCTTTGCTGGCACGGTGGATGCGACTGTAGTCAGTGCACTTCAAAGCCAGTTGCATGACCGGATGACACAAACGGTGCTGCCCGGAGTTGAGCACGCCGCAGCGATGTTTGTCAGCAGCGAGCCTCAGCCGCTGAAATCAGTTGACCTGCTCGGGGCAGGAGAGGCGGCACTGCGCCGGGCCAACGCTGAGTGGGGGCTGGCTCTGGCTGAAGATGAGATGGGCTATCTGGCGGCACGCTTCACAGAGCTCAACCGGAATCCGAATGACATTGAATTGATGATGTTCGCGCAGGCGAATTCCGAGCATTGCCGGCACAAGATATTCAATGCTGACTGGACGATTGACGGACAGACGCAGAAGCGGTCGCTGTTCGGCATGATCCGGGTCAGTCATGAAAAGTCCCCTGATCGGGTGTTGTCCGCCTATTCAGACAATGCAGCCGTGATGGAGGGCCACACGACCGAGCGATTTTTCCCCAGTGGCGATTCTCAAAGCTATGGGTTTCATCAGGAACCGGTCCACATTCTGATGAAGGTTGAAACACACAACCACCCGACCGCAATTGCACCGTTTCCCGGCGCCTCGACCGGGGCCGGTGGCGAAATCCGGGACGAAGGAGCGACCGGGAAGGGTGCGAAGCCTAAAGCGGGGCTGACCGGCTTCAGCGTTTCGAATCTCAGGATTCCGAATTTGCCGCAACCCTGGGAAAACGTTGAGAGCAAGCCGGCTCACATTGCGTCACCGCTTGACATCATGCTGGAGGGGCCGATCGGCGGGGCGGCATTCAATAACGAGTACGGACGTCCTAATCTCTGTGGCTATTTTCGCACCTACGAGGCGGCAATCGGCAATGAGTCCGGCCTCATGGAAATGCGTGGCTATCACAAGCCGATCATGATTGCCGGCGGACTCGGCAACATTCGCGAGTCGCACGTGCTCAAAGGGGATATCCCGGTTGGTGCGAAGCTGATCGTTCTTGGCGGTCCGGCAATGTTGATTGGGCTGGGCGGCGGTGCCGCTTCCTCGATGGCTTCGGGCAGTGGCAGTGAAGATCTGGATTTTGCGTCCGTGCAGCGCGAAAATGCAGAAATGGAACGGCGTTGCCAGGAGGTAATTGACCGCTGCTGGCAGCTGGGTGACAGCAATCCGATTCTGTTTATCCACGATGTGGGTGCCGGGGGTCTGTCCAATGCGTTGCCAGAGCTGGTGAAGGACGGAGGCACCGGCGGACGCTTTCAGCTGCGGACCATTCCCAGTGCTGAGCCGCAAATGTCGCCGCTGGAGATCTGGTGCAATGAAGCTCAGGAGCGCTACGTCCTGGCTGTTGCGGAAGCGGAAATTGCCCAGTTTGAAGCCATTTGTGCCAGAGAGCGCTGCCCCTTCGCGGTGGTCGGAGAGTCTACTGAAGACAAGCACATCGAGCTGAACGACCACCACTTTGACAACAAGCCGATCGATCTGCCCATGGATGTCCTGTTCGGCAAGCCTCCCAAAATGCATCGAAACGTTCAGTCAGCGGTGGTGCCCCCTGTCGATGAGGGGCTTGAGGGAATTGAACTGAGTGAGGCGATACACCGTGTTCTCGCTTTGCCAGCGGTTGCGAGCAAAGGTTTTCTGATTACGATCGGAGACCGGACGATAACCGGGCAAGTGTGCCGCGATCAGATGGTCGGCCCGTGGCAGGTCCCCGTGGCAGACTGTGCGGTCACGGCAACGTCCTACAAGGATTACGTGGGTGAGGCGATGGCAATGGGAGAGCGGTCACCGCTTGCGCTGTTCGATGCGCCCGCTTCCGGACGTATGGCCATTGCAGAGACAGTGACCAACCTGTTGGGCGCCGATGTGCCGACGCTGCGGCACATCAAGCTGTCCGCGAACTGGATGGTTGCGGCAGGACATGGCGCTGAGGACGCCAAACTCTATAACACCGTGAAAGCGGTCGCTGAGGACTTGTGTCCCGAGCTGGGGATTTGTATCCCGGTCGGTAAGGATTCGATGTCCATGCGCACGGTCTGGGAAGAGCGGGGTGAAGCCAGGAGTAATACCGCGCCGTTATCTCTTATTGTCTCCGGATTCGCGCCGGTCGCGGACATCCGCCAGTCAATAACGCCTGAACTCTCGCGGAACGCTGGCTCTTTGCTGGTCCTGATCAGCTTGAGCGCTAATCGTTTCCGGCTGGGCGGATCTGCTCTGGCGCAGGTCTTTGGCAGAATTCTGGGTTCAGTTCCGGACCTTGATAACGCCCAAGCGCTAATAGGCTTTTTTGAGCTCATTAAGCAATCCAAGGCAGAAGCCTTGCTAACGGCTTATCATGACCGGTCTGACGGCGGGCTGCTCGCCTGTGTTGCTGAAATGTGTTTCGCGGGGCACTGTGGCGTCGATCTCGATCTCGATCAGTTTTCAGGCGCGGCAGAGCCGGTCGAGGTATTGTTCAACGAAGAGCTGGGTGCCGTCGTCCAGCTCGCCGAGCATGACCTGCCCCGCCTCTGCGAGTTGGCAGATCAGCATGGTTTGAAAGCCTGTGTCACCGTGATTGGGAGGGTGAACGACCGGGATGAACTTGCCATCCGGCTCTCAGGCCAGCTACTCTTCTCGGAAGCGCGTCACACGCTGCAGCGATGCTGGTCAGAGACGAGCTATCACATGCAGGCGCTGCGGGATAATTCAGACTGCGCCCAAGAGGAATTCGAGGGCCTGCTCGATGTTGCTGATCCGGGTCTGCACGCTGAGCTCACGTTTGACCCGGACGATGATATATGCGCACCGTTTATCCATCTCGATGTCAAACCCAAGGTCGCTGTTCTGCGAGAGCAGGGGGTGAACGGTCAGATTGAAATGGCGGCGGCATTTGTACGCGCCGGCTTTGAAGCGATTGATGTGCACATGACCGATCTTATCGAGTCACGTGTGTCTCTTGAGCAGTTTAACATGATGGTTGCGTGCGGCGGATTTTCCTATGGCGATGTGCTTGGTGCCGGCGGAGGCTGGGCCAAATCAGTCCTGTTTAATGAACGATTGAGCCGGCAATTCCGGGCCTTCTTCGAGCGTGAGACGACACTCAGCCTTGGTGTCTGTAATGGCTGCCAGATGATTTCGCTGCTGCGCCCACTGATTCCCGGTGCTGAGCACTGGCCGCGCTTTATGCGAAACCGGTCGGAACAGTTTGAAGGCAGGCTGGTGATGGCCGCTGTGTCAGAAAGTCCGTCGGTCCTGCTGAGGAATATGCAGGGTTCTCGTTTCCCGATCGCCGTAGCACATGGTGAGGGGATGGCGCACTTTGAGGGTGAAGTGCAATATCAGTCACTGGTCTCGTCGGGCGGTGTTGCCATGCGCTATGTAGACGGCTACGGCGCCCCGACTGAGCGCTATCCCGCAAACCCTAATGGGTCGCCCGGGGGCGTCACGGGTATCACCTCGATGGATGGCCGGGCGCTGATCATGATGCCTCATCCGGAGCGCGTCTTTCGGACGGTACAGAACTCCTGGCACCCCTCGCATTGGGGTGAAGATGCACCGGCCATGCGGATGTTCAGAAATGCCCGCAGCTGGCTCGGCTAGCCGTGTCATCCGCGCTGTATAAAATTGAACTTTATGTGCCTGAATCGCATCTGACTGCGGTAAAAACGGCGCTGTTCGAGGCAGGTGCCGGCAGGGTCGGTAATTACGACTGTTGTGCCTGGCAAACCAGAGGTGAGGGGCAATTCCGACCACTGGAAGGCAGTGCGCCTTTTCTTGGTAATCAGGGTCAGGTCGAAACAGTGATCGAGTACAAGCTTGAGTTGGTGTGTGAAGAGCGATGCCTGAAAGCCGTGATCGCTGCGCTCAAGCGGGCGCATCCCTACGAGGAAGTGGCTTATACGGCGATCCGGACCAAAACCTGAGCGACCTTTCTAGCACTGTTTGGGCAGCGCCGCGCGGCCATAGGCGCTGGATGAACGCGCTGCCGTCGAGGTGAAGGCGCAGGCTCATAAACTGAAGTCTTCCTCCCGGTCGATCGGGGCGGATCAGCTGGCCGATCTTTGCCGGGATCTCGAGCAGGCAGGGGCAGACGAAGACTGAGAGTCGATAAACAGACTGGCCGACAGTATCTCCCCCGCATTTCGGGCGGTGCGCAGCTATATCACGGATCTCTGACTTATCCTGAGTCAATTGCGGTTTCCCCGGTACTCTGTGTTGACTGCTGAGGTTCTGGCTTCGAAATTACGGGAGCGTCCTTCGGCCGGCAACGCCGGTTTCGTCAACATTGCGGCGGCGGGTGCACATCGATACCTAGCCCGGTGCGCGCCGGTATGCAGTGCTGACATTTCTCTGTGAATCTGAATCAGTCTCGCGCAGACGGCAGGCTCTGGCTGATCAAATGGGTAGAAATACTGCGGTCTGCCCCATGCTGGACGTCAAACATCCGCACGGGGAAACTGCCTCGCGGCCGGTCTTCCAGAAAATATTCAATCGTGGTCCTGACGACGGGAAACGCAATCTCGCTCCAGGGGATCTGCGATTCAGAGAATAGGCCGACTTCGAGCGACTCTGCGCCCGCCTCGAACTCCGGAGTCGCCAGCTCGGCACGAAAGAAGAGGTATACCTGATTAATCGACGGCAGATTGAACAGGGTATACAGACAGTCGTCATGAATCCTGACGGTGGCCCCGGCTTCCTCCGCAGTTTCGCGCACGGCACCTTCAAGGCTGGTTTCTCCATTTTCCATAAATCCAGCAGGAAGAGTCCACTTACCAAGGCGGGGCTGTATTGCGCGTTTGCACAAGAGAATCTTATCTTCGTAAAAGGGTAGTGTGCCGACAACATTCTTCGGATTTTCATAAAACACGCTGTCACAGTGATTGCAGCAGTGGCGGACCTTGTCATCGCCGTCGGGGATTCGAAGAACAATAGGTGAAGCGCAGTGGTGACAGAATTTCATGACACTCGTTTGGCTGAATTGGGAGGGGCCAATGCGCAGTGTACTGCCTAATAGGGAAAAGAGGGAGTGCTAAGTGTGCTTTGGCAGTTGGGGTAAAGCCTACGACCTAAATTCGCTTGATTTCACAGTGCAGGCGGAAACGCTTTGAAGTCATGAACGCCTCCATTTTCTGTAGCCTGGTCTCCAGTGCGGCCAGTGACTCCACGCATTGCTGGCGACTGTGTCGATTATTCGCACCGAGATCTGAAGGCTCATCAGTCGGAGCAGATTCGAAATGCTGTTGTGGGGAATGTGAGGAATACGCGGTTTCCGCGGCAGGCTCAGCCGGCTCAGAGTTCCTGTAATGTCCGCGTCTGCTCCGAGCCTGCTTGCGGGCTGCGCGTCTTTCATACCGGCGCTGTTGACGTTCAGCCCTTCGCGCGCGCCTTTTCATGATGCGCTGGTATCGCCTCTGATCGGTCATGTCAGGGTCAGGTTCGAAGACAAACCAGCAGATGACATAAGCCCAGAAGGTAAACGGTCCGAAGAGTATCAGGGACAGCAGCGTGAAGAGTCGTACCGAAAATGGACTGATTTCGAGATAGTCCGCCAGGCCGGCACAGACCCCTGCGATTTTTTTCTCACGAGTGTTCTTATAGATCGGTTTTCGATAATTCAGCGTGCGGAAATGTTCGGCAGCTGGCGCGCGCTTAATATAGTCCCGCACGCTGCCGGGCGACCACTCCTTATCCAGGCAAAAGTACAGAACAAAATACCCCAGGATAAAGCCGGGCCAGGCAAAGACGCAGAGGATAAAGACAATCCGGACGATGGCTGCCGGAATGTCCAGCCAGTTTGCGAGACCAGCGCATACCCCCAGCCAGAATCGATTTGCTGTATCGAGATACAAGTTACTGACTCCCTCTTTCGAGCTGCTCTCTCCAGTCAGGCACTTCGGCATCGAGGATAGATTCCAGTGTGCCGATCCGATCACCCATTGACTCTGCCATGCGGCTGAGCTCGTCCAGATCATATTGGCCTTCCGGCTGAATCGGGGAGTCGTTTCGCCGCTTTCTCAGGAGAATTATCCATAGCGTCACGAAGATAAGAACCAGTGCGACGATGGAGATGATGAATTCAAAAACATCCATGAGGGGACCTGCCGGGAGTTATTAAGAGTTTTGCTGCAGCTTGCTCTTGAGCGCTTCTAATTCTTTGTCGATAGCTTCTTGCTTCTCAAGCTCATCGAATTCACTTTGCAGGCCGCGCGCTTCGATGTGGCTGCTGTCTATCTGGCCTTCCATCTGATCTATCTTGCGCTCGTAATACTCAAATTTGTCCATTGCGTTGTCAATAGTATGGCTATTGAGTTGCTGGTGGACATCCACCCGTGATTGCGTTGCCGTGCTGCGCATCACCAGCGTTTTTTGCCGTGCGCGCGCATCATTGAGTTTGGCCTGCAGCTGTTCTATTTCCGAGCTGAGTTTATCGAGCGTCTCATCCAGCTTGGCCAAGTCGTTCTCGGTAATCTCGATACTGGCCTGGATGTTTGCTTTCTCAAGCAGGGCCGCTTTGGCCAGATCTTCTCGCCCTTTTGTCAGGGCCAGTTCGGCCTTGCTTTCCCAGTCAGTCGCTTGTTTGCGCAGCTGCTCTGCGCGACGGGACAGGGTCTTTTTCTCGGCAATGACCTTGGCGGTTCCGCTGCGCACTTCGACCAGCGTTTCCTCCATCTCCTGAATCACCATACGGATCATCTTTTCCGGGTTTTCTGCTTTGTCCAGCAGTGCGCTGATATTTGAATTGATAATGTCTGACAGTCTCGAAAAAATACTCATGGTGACTTCCTCTTGAGTCATACCGCCTGAATTGTGTGGCGTGTAAGATCTGAAGAGCAGGGATTGTGCCAACTCTATGAAGTTCTGTAACCCACTGATAAATCAACCTATTATTCTCAACCTTGAGCGTAAGGCTTCTGGAAATAGCCAGATAACTTAATAAGTGGTAATTTTCGCTAACGTTCTCCACGGCAACCGGGCGTGGACCTAGATACACCCGGTCAACAGGTAAGCATCGGCACGGTCGGCTCTTATGAACAGCAGTATGAAGGCGCCTCGCATGATCGGGGAATCAGCGAGTTTCCTCGAGATGCAGGAACATGTTTCCCTGGTTGCGCCCCTGAACAAGCCGGTTCTGATCGTCGGCGAGCGGGGCACCGGTAAAGAGCTGGTTGCGGCCCGGCTGCATTTTCTGTCACGTCGCTGGGAACAGACTTTTCTCAAGATCAATTGCGCGGCAGTGAGCGAAACCCTGCTGGAGGCGCAGCTGTTCGGCCACGAAGCGGGGGCTTTTACCGGTGCCGTCAAGCAGCGCAAAGGTTTCTTCGAGCGGGCAGACGGAGGAACCCTATTTCTGGATGAGCTGGCCAACACCGAGCTGTCGGTGCAGGAAAAAATCCTCAGAGTGATTGAATATGGTGAATTTGAGCGCCTAGGCGGCAGCGAGACGCTCTCTGTGGACGTGCGCATCGTCGCCGCAACCAACGAGGACCTCCCCGAGCTGGCCCGTCAGAACCGCTTCAGAGAAGATCTGCTGGACCGCCTCGCGTTCGATGTCATCACTCTGCCGCCGCTGAGGGAGCGGTCGGAAGATATCCTCGTGCTGGCAGAACATTTTGCGGTCGGCATGGTGAAAGAGCTCGGCGGGGAGCGCTTTTCGGGTTTCTCCGATGCAGTCACCGCATCGCTGCTGAATTATCCGTGGCCGGGAAACATCCGCGAGTTAAAAAATGTCATTGAAAGGGCGGTATACCAGAATGGGGAAGGTGTCATCACAAATCTGGTGTTCAATCCGTTTGACTCCCCCTATCGCCTGTCGGCACCTGGTCCGGAGCGTGAAGCAGGCCTAGCTGCTTCTGCGGATTCTCTGGCCGCGCTGCAGCCATCTGAGGCGGGTTCTTTTGATTTCAAATCCACCGTGAAGGATTTTGAAATTGCCCTGTTACGCCGGGCGCTTGAACAGAACCAATTCAACCAGAAAAAGGCTGCCGAGACTCTCGGCCTCAGCTATCACCAGCTACGCGGTTATCTCAGAAAATATGACCTGCTGGGCTAGTCTCGCATGGCCTCGTAGACCATCCGCTGCGCGACATTGTTGTTGAACGGGGCTCTGGGCCCCCCGCGCTTCTGCTCCATGTAGATCATATAGAAATCGTTTTCTTCATCGACCAGAAACAAGGTGCCGCCAATTCCGCGCCAGCCGAAATTGTGCGGCCCGTCCGGGTCCTCCGTAGTGGGTTGCAAATGAAAACCCAGTCCCCAATCGCCGGTTTCACCATAGAAAAAGAACTCTCGGGATACCTCGCTGCCGATACGTTTTTCACGCATGAGATCCAGCGTGCTTTCTTCAATGATTCTCGTGCCACGGTATTCGCCGCCCCGGAGCAGCATCTCGGCGAATCGCACATAGTCTTCTGTCGTTGCATTGAGTCCGCCGCCTCCGGAGAGCATTGCCCGGACTTGCGTGTTGTCAGCCATGGCGCCGAAGTTCGGCTCTGCAATGCGCTCGGCCTTGTCGCTTGACAGGTAGAATGACGTTTCATCCATGCCGAGCGGCTCAAATATCCGTTCATTGAGCACCTGATCGAGGGCTTTCCCTGCTGCCACTTCGAGCACCGCACCGAGCACATCGGTTGAGTGGCCATAATGCCAGGCACTGCCCGGTTCAAAATACACGGGGAGCTTGCCGATCCGGCCAGCGAGGTCCCGTGCTGTGATGTCGGAATAGTCCGGAAAATCCCGCTGGTACATCTTGCCCAGTTCGCTGTCAGGAGAAAAAATCGCCTGTATCAGACCTGACTCATGAGTTAACAGATTCTCGACGGTAATCGAGTTTCGCGCAGCGCGGACTTCGCCACTGTCCCGGTCTATCACCCGCAGGTTGCTGAACTCAGGAATGTACTTTTCGATGGGGTCATCCAGAGCGAGCAAGCCATCCTCAATTAGGGACATGGCGGCCACACTGACGATTGGCTTGGTCATCGAATAGATTCGGAAGATCGTCTGGCTGTTCACCGGATTGCGTCCCGCAGATGTCTGAAATCCTGCCGTTTCGAGCAGCCCGACTCCGTCGGAATTGCCAACCAGAATCAGGGCGCCCGGAATAAATTCCCCATCGACTGCTTCCTGCATGCGCTGTCGAATATTGTCTATATCCGCCTGATCGAGCTTGAAAACCGAGGGCTCAATCATTTTGATGGCCTCTTCTTCATGATGGTCGGCGCTTGCGCAATGCGAGATGACGCTGAGACTGACAAGGGCAGTGGTACAAAGGGAGTGAGCAAATTTCATGAATCGGACCCCGAGGCAAGTGCGCCGCCGTGGGCGCAGACGTGAGTTATTCTGGTTTTGTCGGCAGTCTATCGGAACAAAAAAGGCCCCTCAACGATTATTCGCTAAGGGGCCTTTTCAGACGCACGGATTGAATGTTAGGCGAAATCTCTCAGCAGGGATTCGGCGATTTCAGGCGCCACGGGGTCGGTGGCGTGCTGATAATTCAGATGTTCTGACCGAATACTCCAGGAGGCGCCATTTTTTGCCGCCTCGATCATGTCATCCGTGAATTCGAAGCGCAGAAAATGGACGGCTGAAGTTTTGTCTTCCGTGGAGCGCGGCAGGTCTTCATTGGCGATTGGATACACCGGGTCGAAGCCTGCGATCTGAATCGAAATCAACTCTTCAATGCCGGTAAGCTGTCGCAGCCTTTCCTTCCGCTCCGCCTCGTCAGGATATTCGAGCATGAAGGTAACCTTCAGGTTTTTGCCGTCCGGGATGAGCGGATTGTAGGCTTCCAGTTCGCCTTCTAGTTCCTCATCAGCGGTGATCTTTTCAGCTCGGATCAATTCCATAATCTGATAGCGCATCACCATATAATCTTCAAAGTGCAGTGTCGCGTTAGGGCCCAGCGGCACCCTACGGGTCTTTTTGTGATCCATAATGGCCTGGCGGATTACGGGCCGTTGGGCTTCATAGGCTTCGAGAGAAAGCAGGTCAGCCAAAGCGATTTTCTTCATGGCAATCTTTACCTCAGAGTTCATAAAGTGGTCTCGTGTTGAGTGTGAGTTACAGGCCGTATGCGAGCCTGAGTAAGTCAATGGGGTGCACTGTTTCCTGGTCTGTCTGCAGGTTGTTTTCGATATGTTTGCCGGCCACCGGGCAGTCGCTGCCATAGTAGTCGGGTTCTTGCTGTGTGATCTGCCGGACAATAGGTTTGGCGATTTTGTTGGCAAATTTAAGTGTTTCGCTTTTTACGCCATAGGTACCGTCGTGGCCTGAGCAGCGCTCAATGTTATTGACGCTGGTGTCTTCGATCAGCTCTAGAATCTGTTTGGTCTTCGGCCCGATATTCTGTACCCGCTGGTGGCAGGCAACGTGATAGCTGACATTGCCGAGTTTCTGTTTGAAGTCGGTTTTGAGCCTGCCGGCCTTGTGCAGTTTGTGCAGGAATTCGAACGGATCATGGAAGGCAGCAGCAACCGCTTTGACTTTCTCGTCATCCGGAAACATCAGTGGTAGCTCCTGCTTGAACATCAGAACACAGGATGGAACGGCAGCGATGATGCTGTAGCCCCGGGACACGAGTTCATAAAGGGCCGGAACATTGAGCTCCTTGAGCTTGCGTACGGTCGTCAGGTCGCCCAGTTCCAGTTTCGGCATGCCGCAGCAATGCTCCTTGGCGGGCAGGCTGACTTCCACCTCATTGTGGGTGAGGATCTTGATGACGCTGTCGGCGATGTCTGGCTCGTTGTAGTTGCAATAGCAGGTTGTGAAGAGCGCTACCCGACTGAGGGGGTCGCCTTCAGTGCCGGCCGCGTTGTTCCCAGAGTCCGAGTTGGCCTGCGGATTGTATATTTTCACCGCATGTTGCTTGCGGGCGGTTTTGCGGTGGTATTCCGGCAGCTTGGCGTCCTTGTGAATGCCCAGACCGCTGTCCAGTGCGGCTCGCACCGCGCTGTTTTTGTTTCCGCTGTTGACCAGAGTGTTGACCAGTGGCATTGACGCCATTTTGCCAACCATGTCAGTGCTGGTGATGATGTTGTCCCTGAATTTGGTGTCTCCCTTTTTAAATTTGACGGCTTTCGCTCTCAGCATCAGATGAGGGAAGTCCAGGTTCCACTCATGGGGCGGCACGTAGGGGCATTTTGTCAGGTAGCAAAGATCGCAGAGATAGCACTGGTCGACGACTTTGCTGTAGTCTGCAACGGCAACTCCGTCCACTTCCATGGTGTCGCTTTCGTCAACCAGATCGAACAGGGTCGGAAAAGCATTACACAAGCTGACGCAGCGTCGACAGCCGTGGCAAATATCATAAACCCGCTCCAGTTCCTTATTCAGGTCATCTTCATCCCAGAATTTTGGGTCGTCCTGATTGAGTGGGTGTCTGGTAGGCGCGTCGAGGCCGCCTTCTCTGCCATGCTCTGCCATGGAAGGTCTCCTGAATGCAAAGACAGTAAATTAAGATTGGCTCCTGCAGGGGTGCCTGCAGGAGCCGCAGTAGGTCAGTCTTCCAGCGAATCTAAGGCTTTCTGGAAGCGATTGGCGTGGGATCGCTCAGCTTTTGCGAGCGTTTCCATCCAGTCAGCAATTTCTTCGAAGCCCTCATCGCGGGCGTCCTTGGCCATGCCGGGATACATGTCGGTGTACTCATGCGTCTCACCTGCAACCGCCGACTTCAGGTTGTCGGCTGTGCTGCCAATCGGCATGCCCGTCGCAGGATCGCCGACTTCCTCGAGATATTCGAGATGTCCGTGAGCGTGTCCGGTTTCGCCTTCCGCGGTGGAGCGGAACAGGGCAGATACGTCGTTGTAGCCCTCTACGTCAGCCTTCTGTGCAAAGTAAAGGTAGCGTCGGTTGGCTTGAGACTCGCCAGCGAAGGCGGCCTTGAGGTTTTCTTCGGTCTTGGAACCTTTCAGCGACATGATAATTCTCCCGTCGAGTTGAGTAGTTGCGTTGGTTCTAACGCATCGATTAGTCAGTTGGATTACTGAAACTGGCGCTAAAGTAAGGATATTTACTTATCAAATCCAATTGATTTAATTGATGTATTGATCGGTTTTATCGATTAGTATTCTGTCCCATGCTGCCGTCAATGAAACAGCTGCGCTATATCTGCGCGGTCGCCGAATACAAACACTTCAGCAAGGCTGCTGAGGCCTGTCATGTCACGCAGTCGACACTGAGTGCCGCTATCCAGGAGCTTGAATCACAGTTGGGGGTGGTGATCTTCGAGCGGAATAAAAAGACCGTTCTCGTTACGCCGCTGGGCGAAAAGCTGCTGCACCAGGCGCGCCTGATTCTGGGCAACGTGGAGGATTTTGTCGGGCTCGCGAAATCCCATGACGAAGCCCTGACCGGGGAAATACGCCTGGGTGTGATTCCGACCGTAGGCCCTTTCATGCTGCCACAGCTGCTTGCACAGTTGCGACATCACTATCCGAAGCTCAAACTTTTTCTCAAAGAGGATCTCAGTGCGAACCTGCTGCAGCAATTGCAGGAAGGGAAACTCGATCTGGCGATTCTGGCATTTCCGTACCCGATGCCGGACATGGAGACACTGACCCTGTTCAGGGATGATTTCCTGCTGTGCCTGCCGCCCGGACACCAGCTTGAGGGCAGCAAACTGGTCAAGCAGAAACAGCTGCACGGTGAAAGCCTGCTGCTGCTGGAGGAGGGCCACTGCCTGCGCGACCATGCGCTTGAGGCATGCAAGCTGCAGAGTACTGCAACCGATGTGGTCTACCAGGGCACCAGTCTGCACACGCTCGTTCAGATGGTTGCGAATGGCTTGGGTGTGACGTTGCTGCCCGCCATTTCTGTCGCAGCAGATGTGCTGGGGGACACCGATCTGCAGATCAGAGAATTCGGCAACGAGAATGTGTCCAGAAAGATCGGCATGGCCTGGCGAAAATCAGACCCGCGCCGCGAAGAGTATCTGCTGCTGTCCGAATTCATCAAAGCCAACACCTCGGGCGCGGTACCGATCAGCTAGCTGGCGCGCCCGGATAGCCGCAGCGTGGTCATCGGTCAGCCTCGATTATAACGTCCGTGCCGGGATCTTGCGCGTGATCAAGGTGACGGGCCATGATGAGTGCCGCCAATGACATTCTCTGTTACTCAGGTATAGTCACATCCCCTATGAAGGTGTTCGCCGTTTCTGATTTGCACGTTGACTATCGGGAGAATCTCGACTGGATCGATAGTCTGTCCCGGGACAGATACCGGGAAGACGTGCTGCTGCTGGCGGGCGATGTCACTGATGATTTGCGGCTGCTCGGCTCGACATTGCGCGCGCTGAAGTCGCGTTTTGCCGAAGTCCTGTTCGTGCCCGGCAACCATGAGCTCTGGGTCGATGGTGGCGAGTTTTCCTGCTCGCTTGAGAAATTTGATGCCGTGATGTCGCTCTGTTCGCATGAAGGGATAAGGACCGGCGTGTACACGAAAGGCTGTGTCAGTATCGTCCCGCTACTGGGCTGGTATGACTTCAGCTTTGGGCAGCCTGACGCGTTCCTGCAGCGGGCATGGCGTGATTTCAGGGCGTGTCGGTGGCCGGCAGAGTTTGATTCGCAGGCGAAGATCTGCGATTTCTTTCTGCGGCAGAACGATCGCTATTTGTCGACGGACAATGTACATGTGATCAGTTTTTCCCATTTTCTACCCAGGCTCGACGTGATGCCGGCCGCGATTCCAGAACACCGTCGGAAGGTCTATCCGGTTCTCGGCAGTGCGCGACTTGATCACCAGATCAGGAAACTTCAGCCAGCGATTCATGTTTACGGTCACAGCCACGTCAATCAGGCGATCGAGATTGATGGTATACGCTATATGAATAACGCTTTTGCTACGCCTAAAGAAGCGCGCATTGCACGTAAGGAATTGGTTTGCATATTTGATACTGAAGCTGTGCCAAGCGTTCTGGCTGGAGAGAATCGTCGTGAACCTGCCTGAGAATGAAATTCACATCTGGCAAGTGGCGCTGTCGGACGTCGATCCCGCTGCGCTGACACAACAAGCGCTGGCCTGGCTGCAGGCGAAAGAAATCGTGCGTTACGAGAGGCTGGTTCAGCAGCGGCATCGTCTCGAATTTCTGCTGGGGAAATGGCTGACAAGAATTTGCCTCAGTGAATATACGGGCCTTGCCATGGGTGACTGGCAGTTCACCTATAATGCCTATGGCAAGCCGCAGGCGCGGGGAGGGCTTGGTGTGCAAGCCCCCTATTTTAATCTCTCGCACAGCCACGGCTGCGCGGTACTGGCGGTAGGCCGGACACCTGAGCTCGGTGTTGATATCGAATTCACCGGCAGGAAGCGGCGGGTGGCCCAGATTGCCCATCGCTACTTTGCGGAGGAAGAAATTCAGGCTCTGCTTGCTCTGCCGCACTCAGAGCAGCTGTCGCGTTTTTATGAGCTCTGGTCGCTTAAAGAAGCGTATATCAAGGCCAGAGGATTGGGGCTCGCCATTCCGCTGAGAAGTTTCGCGTATTCATTCTCGCCGGAAAGGCTTGAGTTGAATGAAATGAGCAGATCGTCTGCCGCGCAATGGCGCTGGCAAACCTGGCAGCTGTACACCGGACAACTATATGCCCTGGCGCTTGCGGTGCAGTTGCAGGCCGGAGACGCCAGCAGAAGACTCAGAGCCTTCAGGTATCGCAACATGACTCAGCATTCGGAAGAGGCGGTGGCGGTGTTACGGTCCTCTGTTTAGAGCGCTGGCGCGGACTGCCGGCTAGTCTTCAGTCAGTAAACGGCAGGTTCTCCTGCGGCGTGGCTTCCCACATCTTAACTGTTCTGAATACATTATCTTTCACCTGAAGAATTTCGGCGTAGTAGCCGTCGAGCTTGACGCCGACGCTAGAGTCAGGAATCGACTGGAGGATTTCCATCAACATTCCGTTCAAAGTGTTGGCCGATTCGCTGTCCAGTTGCCAGGAAAGGCTGCGGTTGATGTCGCGAATGCTCGTACCGCCATCGATCAGATAGCTGCCATCTTCCTGCGCAAAGATATCCCTGTTGCTGTCGGCTAAATCGGTAGTGAATTCACCGACAATCTCTTCCAGAATGTCTTCCAGCGTAACGATCCCTTTGACCGCGCCGAATTCATCGACCACTACCGCCAGTCGCAGTTTTTTACTCTGGAAATTGAACAGCTGGGTATGTAATGGCGTGCTGTCCGGAATAAAGTAAGGTTCCGTGGTTTCCTGAATGATGGCTGCCTTGTTGAGGTTTTCGGTTTTGATCAGCCTGCCGGCACTGCGCATGTGCAGCACGCCAACGATATTGTCGATATCTTTGCGATAAACCGGCAGTCTGGTGTGCTGCGCACTGGCTATCTGCTCGAGCATGTCTTCCATGTCGTCTTCTATATCAAGCCCCGTCACTTCATTGCGCGGTACCATAATCTGATCTACCTGCACTTTTTCGAGGTCGAGGATGTTGAGCAGCATACCCTGTCGCTTTTTCGGCAGTCGGCTTTCTGATTCGTGCACCACGGTGCGTAGCTCTTCCTGATTAAGCTGCTGGTCGCTGCCATCCGCCTGAGGGTGGAATCCAAGGGCGCGCACCAGCATGTTCGACACGAAGTTGACCATCCACACCACGGGGTAAAGCACTTTAAGCAGTAACCCCAGCACAATACTTGAAGGGTAAGCAATCCTTTCCGGATAAAGCGCGGCAATTGTTTTCGGGGTGACTTCAGCAAAAATGAGCACAACAAGGGTAAGCACAATTGCGGTAGCAAAGGGTGCCGGTTCGCCCAGTATTAAAATGGCGATGGAGGAGGCGATTGAGGCAGCGAGAAAATTGACGAAGTTGTTGCCGATCAGAATCACGCCAATCAGCTTGTCTGGCTTTTCCAGCAGTTTGCTGGCGCGCGTAGCGCCTGCATGCTGACTCCGGCGCAGATGGTTCATGCGGTACCTGTTCAGGCTCATCATGCCGGTCTCCGAACTGGAGAAATAGGCTGAGGCCAAAATCAGAGCCAGAAAAGACAGGATCAGAACACCCAGTGAAGCTTCGTCGGCTGCCATGGTTCAGGGCGCATCCAGGTGGGAGAAGTGAAAGGGCTGGTTCACCGCGTGGTCCGGTTAGCTGACCAGAAATTCAAGGGCAAATTTGGAACCATAGAAACCGACCAGCAACAGAGCAAACCCGGACAGTGTGCCGCGGATTGCGGTGGCTCCGCGCCACCCGAGTTGATGGCGACCCCAGAGCAGAACAGCGAACACGATCCAGGCCAGCACAGAAAAGAAACTTTTGTGAATCACGCCGTCACGCCCCCAAATGTCACTGATAAATACAAACCCGGCAACAATCCCGAGGGAAAGGAGCAGCTGTCCGACCCAGAGCAGTTCGAACAGAAGGGCCTCCATATCCTGAAGCGAAGGAAAGCGTTTCAAAAATCCGCCCGCGTGCCCATGCTTGAGCTGGTAGTTCTGGTAGGCGAGAAAGCCGGCTTGCACTGCAGCTATCGTGATGAAGCTGTAGGCAAGAATTGAGATCAGCACGTGACCTGCCATGCCGGCACTCAACTCGGTGGGAGGGTAATCGCTGGATACGGTGAGTGACAGAATAATGGCCACTACAGCGAGGGGGAACAGACCCAGAAAGAGGTTGTCCAGCGGCTTGCGTAAACTGCTGGTGAGGACCAGCAGTGAAATCGAAGCGGCGATGAGTGTGCTGATCTCGGCTATGCCGAAGTGGTACCCGGTGCTGGTGTAAATGACACCGGACGCGCTGGCGACATGGGCAAGCACGGCCATTCCACCGGCCACAAAAACGGGCAGGCGGTTGACGGCTACGAGGCCACCGGTTCCGCCGTTTGCCAGTCGGGACAGCTGGAGCGCAAAACCGGTCGAATAAAGCGCGATGGCAAAAATGCCCGCAATAAGAGTCAGTTGCATTCGTAACGTAAGGGCTTTTAACAGTCAGAGTGTCGCACATGTACCAGAGTGGTAGAAGCCCTTTTTCACGGTCGCGACGAATAGGGCTATAATCCCGGTTTGGCGGCGACGGCTTGCTGCCGGTTCTGATATGAATGAGCAGGTGATTGTGTGTTTGAGAATTTAACTGAGCGTCTCAGTGGGACTTTTCGTAAGCTGACGGGCAAAGCGACCCTGACGGAAAGCAATATCCAGGAAGCCCTGCGAGAGGTTCGTCGTGCGCTGCTTGAAGCTGATGTCGCGCTGCCGGTGGTCAAGGACTTCATTGATCGGGTCAGTGCGCGGGCCGTCGGGCAAGAGGTGTCGAAAAGTCTGACGCCCGGGCAGGCTTTCATCAAACTGGTCCAGGCCGAAATGCAGACGATCATGGGCTCTGCCAACGCGGAGTTGAATCTGAAGTCTGTGCCGCCTGCGGTGGTGCTGATGGCGGGTCTGCAGGGCGCCGGTAAGACCACTACGGCAGCCAAACTCGCCAGGCTGCTCAAGACCAAATCGCAGAAAAGGGTCATGTTGGTCAGCGCAGATATCTACCGGCCGGCTGCGATTCAGCAGCTTCAGACGCTGGCGGGTGAAATAGACGTCGAGTTTTTCGGGTCCGACGCCAGCCAGGCCCCTCTTACCATCGTCGATGCAGCGCTGCGGGAGGCGAAGAAAAAATTTGTCGACGTGCTGCTGGTCGATACCGCCGGACGTCTGGCCATTGATCAGCAGATGATGGATGAAATCTCTGCACTGCACCGCCACTTGAATCCGGTGGAGACCCTGTTCGTGGTGGATGCAATGACCGGTCAGGACGCGGCTAACACCGCGAAAGCCTTTAACGAGGCATTGCCTCTGACGGGCGTAGTTCTTACCAAGGCAGACGGTGACGCTCGGGGCGGTGCCGCGCTGTCAGTTCGGCATATCACTGGCAAGCCGATCAAATTTATCGGTACCGGGGAAAAAATTGACGGGCTTGAGCCGTTCTATCCGGACCGTATTGCTTCGCGCATTCTCGGTATGGGGGATGTGCTCTCGCTGATTGAAGAAGCCGAGCAGAAAGTTGACAAGAAGCAGGCTGAGCGTCTCGCCCGTAAGATTAAAAAAGGCAAAGGTTTTGACCTGGAAGATTTCAAGGAGCAACTCAAGCAGATGCAAAATATGGGCGGCGTTGCGAGCATCATGGAAAAGATGCCGGGCATGGGCGCGCTGCCGCCGGGTGCTGCCAGCCAGGTTGACGATTCTCAATTCCGCCGGATGGAGGCGATCATCAACTCGATGACGCCGCGCGAGCGTCTGAATCCCGAGCTGCTGAATGGTTCCAGAAAACGGCGGATCACGCAGGGCTCAGGCACTCAGATTCAGGATTTGAACCGCTTGCTGAAACAACACAAGCAAATGCAGAAGATGATGAAAAAGATGAAGGGTGGCGGCATGGCTAACATGATGCGTGGGCTCGGAGGCATGCAGGGCAAGATGGGCCCCGGGGGAATGCCCGGAATGCCTCCCGGTGGAAAATTCCCGCGATTTTAAGGGCAGCGCGCGGTGTAAAAGCCCCGCACGGCGGCTGTTTCAGCGCTTCCAATACCTACGCATTTGGCATAGAATACCGGCCTTTTTATTCAGGGGGCTGTGCGGCCCGGTTTTATTGTCGCTAACCATCTGAATTATTTAGCAATTTATCGATTAGGAAAATAGTATGGTCACGATACGACTGGCTCGCGGTGGCGCAAAGAAAAAGCCTTTCTACCATATCACGGTGAGCGACAGTCGCCGCGCCCGCGATGGCCGTTTCATTGAAAGGATCGGATTCTTTAACCCGGTAGCGCGTGGTCAGGAAGAGCGATTGCGCCTTGATCTGGATCGGATGGCCTACTGGCAGTCCCAGGGTGCGCAGGTCAGCGACAGGGTGTCGAGCCTGGCAAAGGATGCCGCTGCCGCATCGGCCTGAGCGCTCTGATTGACTGGCCTTTATGAGTGACCCGGAGGCGGCCAACAAAAAGGTAGTGCTCGGCAAGGTAGGCCGGGTTCACGGTTTAAGCGGTTGGGTCAGGCTGAACTCCTACACCGCGCCGCCAGACAATATTCTGGACTACCCGTTGTTGCGCACAGAGCTGAACGGCACGCAGGGCACTTTAGAGATCGACGCCAGTCGGCGTCAGCCCAAGGGGCTGCTGGTTCACTTTGACGGATACGACAGTCCGGAGGTCAGCAGGGCACTGACCGGCAAGGAAGTCTGGGTGAACAGCTCAGAGCTACCCGATCTTGAGTCCGGTACGTTTTACTGGCACGAACTGGTCGGGCTGGAAGTGACCAATCTGCAGTGTGAGATACTGGGAACGGTTTCGGGTTTGCTGGAGACGGGGGCGAACGACGTTCTTGTGGTGCAGCCCACTGCACACAGCTGCGACCAGCGAGAGCGACTGATACCCTATCTGATGGGTCAGGTGGTGAAGCAGGTATCGCTGAATGATGTCAGCCTGACTGTAGACTGGGATATCGATTATTTGAGTTGAGTGCGCTGCACGAGACATGAGCTAAACCGCTGGCGGGTACGGGAGCTGGCAAGATGCAGGTTGCGGTTGTCACGTTGTTTCCCGAGATATTCACAGCGCTGACGGAATACGGTGTCAGCAGTCGCGGTATCGAAGGCGGATTGCTTGAGTTGTCCTTCTGGAATCCAAGGGACTACTGCACAGACAAGCATCGTAACGTGGACGATAAACCGTTTGGTGGTGGTCCCGGAATGCTGATGAAGACAGAGCCGCTGCTCGCAACCATCGGTGCTGCGCGGGCCGGACTCGGTGAGCAGGAAAGAGGGCAGTCGCGGTGTATTTATCTCTCGCCTCAAGGGCAGCGGATCAATCATCAGAAGGTGACTGAGCTGGCAGCGCTGAAGTCACTGACTTTGGTGTGCGGTCGCTATCAGGGCATTGATGCCCGAGTGATTGAGGCTGAAATTGATGAAGAGCTCTCGCTCGGAGACTTTGTCCTCAGCGGGGGAGAGATTGCGGCCATGGCCTTGCTGGACGCGATGATCAGGATTCAGCCGGGCGCGCTGGGCGATGAGGGTTCAGCGACGCAGGACAGTTTGACGGACGGGCTATTGCACGCTCCGGAGTACACCAGGCCCCAGCTGTATGAGGGCCGTGCCGTGCCGCCGGTCTTACTGAGCGGAGATCACGCTGCAATTGCGCGCTGGCGCAGTAAGCAGCGGTTGGGAGTGACTTGGCTGAAGCGTCCGGATTTACTGGACCGACTGGAGCTGAGTCAGGAACAGCAGACATTATTGGACGAATTTAAACAAGAGTACCGGACAGACAGAGCGTGACCCGGTGCTTCATTTAGGTCAGGAGTTGAGCAAGATGAGCAAAAACAAGATCATCGAAAAGATCGAAACCGAGCAGATGGGGAAGGAGCTTCCAGAATTCGGCCCCGGAGACACAGTGGTAGTTCAGGTTAAGATCAAGGAAGGCGATCGCGAGCGACTGCAGGCCTTCGAGGGAGTCGTCATCGGCAAGCGTAATCGCGGCCTCAATTCCTCCTTTACCGTTCGTAAGATCTCACACGGTGTGGGTGTAGAGCGAACTTTCCAGTCCTTCAGTCCCTTGGTAGACAGCGTGACGCTGAAGCGTCGCGGTGATGTGCGCCAGGCAAAACTGTACTACTTACGCGAACTGACCGGTCGAGCGGCGCGAATTTCTGAAAAACTCGATAAAAAGACCGGCGATCAGGCCTAACAGGCCGCGCTTCGCTTCGCGAAGCCTGGTTGAGACCTGTAACAATGAGAAGGTTGCTTCGGCATCCTTCTCATTTTTGTTTCTGGTCCCGCAAAACCTTACACTTGGGCTCTGGCTTGGTAACATACGCTAGAGCACGCAGGCGTCCATCAACCATTGATTTAGCCTGCCGACACCCTGAAGAGTGAATTATTTACTGTGACGTCGGCCGCTACCGGTCGAGAGAGAGAACGCTATGCGAATGACAATCCACAAGGTTCGGTTGCTGGTAGGAGTGCTGTTGAGTCTGATTCTGATCAGCCCGGTATCGGCACAGGGTGATCAATCTCTGCGCGGTAAACTGGAACAGGCGATCGAAGTGGCCTCTCAGAATCAATTGAAGATTGTGTCCCTGAATCAGACAGCCCTGCCGAATATTTTTGAGGTTGAGCTGAATACAGGCGAAGTGCTCTACAGCGATATCTCCGGTGATTATCTGTTTGCTGGCGACATGTATGCGACAAGCCCGGGTGGGCTCACCAATCTGTCGGCGAGTTCGCGGCAGCAGCGCGCACTGGACAAGATTGCTGCCATCCCGGAAGACGAAATGATCGTGTTCACACCGGAAACCGTGAAGGCAAGCATTACGGTGTTTACCGACGTGGATTGTACCTACTGCCGCGCTCTGCACGGTGATCTGGAAGAGCTGTTGGCTTACGGTATTGAAGTACGGTACCTGGCTTACCCCCGCGGCGGGCAGGCATCGACCTCCTACGACAAGATGATCTCGGTCTGGTGTTCGGATGATCGTAAACAGTCCCTGACCCTCGCCAAGGAGGGAGAAGAGCTGCCGGCAGCCGCCTGCGACACGCCGATTCTGGATCACTACCAACTGGGTAACGAGCTTGGTATCAGCGGTACGCCTGCGCTGGTCTTTTCTGATGGTCGCCTGGTCCCCGGGTATATGGACAGCGAAAGACTGGCCGCCATGCTCGGTCTGAACTGATCACGCCTGTACGGGAGAGATGCTCAGGAGCCGGTTCTGAAAGCACGCTGCTGACGCCATCGATTCCCCGGTTCGGAGCAGGGAAGCAATGTCTGATTACGTTCCGGACTGCCCGTTTAAACTGCTGAAAATGAGGCGGTGGTCTGGATAAAGAGCACAATAGACGAGCACTATCTTGAGCGGAAAAAATACAGAAATTTTGTCAGTCGGCATCTGCGGTCTTGGCACTGTCGGTGGTGGTACGCTGGCGTTGCTGGAGCAGAATGCGGCATTGATCACGGCGCGTGCAGGTTGTCCAATCCGGGTTACTCATGTTGCGACACGGACACCGAAGCCGGATCTGTGCGGGCAGGTTGCCCATACCGGTTCAGATCCGCTCGCAATCACGTCAGATCCTGAGGTTGATGTGGTGGTGGAAACCATGGGTGGCTACGATGTGGCCTTCGAGGTGATCCAGCGCGCCCTGAGCAACGGCAAACATGTGGTGACAGCGAACAAAGCCCTGATTGCGGAAAGAGGCAACGAGCTGTTTGCGCTGGCGAGCGCCAATGAAGTCACGCTCGCGTTTGAAAGCGCCGTAGCTGGTGGAATTCCGATAATCAAGGCCTTGCGGGAGGGGTTGGCAGCCAACGACATCGAGTGGCTCGCAGGCATCATCAACGGAACAGGAAATTTTATTCTTTCCGAAATGTCGGCCAAGCAGAGTGAGTTTTCGGAAGTGCTTCAGCAAGCGCAGGAGCTGGGTTACGCCGAAGCAGATCCGACGTTTGATGTGGAAGGCATTGATGCGGCCCACAAGCTGACGATCATGAGCGCTATCGCGTTTGGCATACCGCTACAGTTTGAGAAGACCTACACCGAGGGCATTAGCGGCATCTCTCCGGCTGACATCAGCTTCGCCGAAGAGTTGGGATATCGGATCAAGCACCTCGGTATTGCCAGAAAAACGGTCCGTGGAGTGGAGATGCGCGTGCATCCTACGCTGGTTTCCAACACTCGCCTGCTGGCAAACGTCAACGGCGTCGGTAATGCAGTAATGGTGCAGGGAAATTTCGTCGGGTCGACTCTGTACAGCGGTCCCGGCGCCGGAGCTGAAGCAACAGCATCAGCGGTGGTCGCTGATCTGATCGACCTGGCCAGAGATCGGCTGGCTGGTGTCAAAGCTCCGGTTCGCCCGGCGCTGGGCTCTACTCAAACAGGCTCTTCGCTGGAAGTACTGCCGATCGAGCAGATTGAGGTCGGATATTATCTGAAGATCCCGGTGCTGGATAAGCTTGGGGTCATGGCAAAACTCTCTGCTGTTCTGCAGCAGCGGGGCATCAGTATCGAGGCCATTATCCAGAAAGAATCTGAAAATTCTGAAACCGTGCCTGTTGTCATTCTTACGCAAGTAGTCCGGGAACGGGAACTTAATGCCGCGCTGGACGCGCTCGCTGAACTCGATGAGGTCACCGGCCCGGTCACCCGTATTCGGATTGAGCCCTTTGATGGAGAGGCGTAGCCTGCCAATACAGTGAAATATATCAGTACCCGTGGCGGCGGGACGCCGCAGTCATTCGAGCAGGTATTGCTGACCGGTCTGGCCCCGGATGGCGGGTTGTATGTCCCCGTAGAGTTGCCGTCTTTCAGTCCGGAGCAGATTGCCTCGTGGCGTGATCTCAGCTACGTTGATCTGGCCCTCGCAGTCATTTCGCCTTTTATCGGAGATGCACTGCAACCCGATGAACTGAAACGGATTATTACCGAAAGCTATGCAGATTTCGGTCATCCGGAGGTGGCACCGCTTACCGCGCTCAGGGAGCATGAATATCTGCTCGAGCTCTACCATGGCCCGACTCTCGCATTCAAAGACTTTGCGTTACAGGTGCTCGGGCGATTGCTGGATCATGTCCTGGCGAAGAACGATCAGCGGGTGGTGATTCTGGGAGCGACTTCCGGAGATACTGGCTCGGCAGCGCTGGAGGGATGCCGCCACTCAGATCGGGTGGATATCTTCATACTCCATCCGCATCAGAGGGTCTCAGAGGTGCAGCGCCGCCAGATGACAACGGTGCCGGGTGACAATGTCTTCAATCTTGCAGTCGAAGGAAATTTTGATGACTGCCAGCGCATAGTCAAAGCCGCCTTTTCTGATCAGTCTTTCCTGCCTGATGATCGTCAGCTTGTTGCCGTTAACTCGATCAACTGGGCGCGCATCCTTATGCAGATCGTCTACTATTTTGCGGCGGCGCTCAGGCTGGGCGCCCCGGACAGGCAAGTGTCTTTTTCAGTGCCAACCGGAAATTTCGGAGATATTTATGCTGGCTATCTGGCCAAGCAGATGGGATTGCCGGTCGACCAGCTTGTGGTCGCGACCAATCAGAACGATATTCTGCATCGCTTCATCAGCAACAACGACTACAGCAAGACGCAGTTGAGCAAGACCTATTCGCCCAGTATGGACATTCTGGTTTCCAGTAATTTTGAGCGCTACCTGTTTGATCTGTTCGGGCGCGATTCGGCGCAGCTGACTGACTTTATGCTCAGATCCAGTAAGGAACGCCTCAGCGTCAGTGAATCACAGTGGCAAGCTGTGCAAGCAATTTTTGACAGTGCCAGCGTCAGCGATGAGACCACCTGTCGGGTCATCAGCGAAACTGCTGCTGAGCTGGGCAAGCTGCTTGATCCCCACACAGCAATCGGCGTGGAATCCGGGCGTTTGACCCGGAAAAACCCGCAGGTGCCCATGATTACCCTGGCGACAGCGCATCCCGCAAAATTCAGCGAAGCCATTACAGTTGCCGGGCTGGATCTGCCGGAACTGCCTGCTCACCTTGCCGATTTATTCGAGCGGGAAGAGCGATATTCGGTGATCGCCAATGATCTTGGAGAAGTCTCCGCCTTCATCAGCGCAGCTCTCGGCCAGCAAGCTTAAATGCGACCATGACTCGACTGCAGCGGCGAAGCCCCGATGAAGGCTTAACACTTCCTGCAGCGATGCACCCCCTGCTACAGCGGGTCTACCGCCAGCGCGGCCTTACCGGTGAGCAGGAACTGGATCTGGCACTGGCGAACCTTATTCCTCCCCATGAATTGCTCGGGATGGCCACTGCCGTCGACTTGCTGGTTGCGGCGCTGGATCATCAGCGCCGCGTTCTGATCGTCTCTGACTTCGATGCAGACGGTGCAACCAGCTGTGCGCTCGCAATGTCTGCCTTGCAAGACTTCGGTTTTCGTCACGTTGACTACATTGTTCCCAATCGCTTCGACTTCGGCTACGGCTTGACGCCTAAAATTGTTGATGAGTTAGCCAAGGGAAAAGAGCCGGATCTAATTATTACCGTTGATAACGGGATTTCGAGCGTTGCCGGTGTTCAGGCGGCCAAACAGATCGGCAGTCAGGTTCTGATCACTGATCATCACCTTGCCCCGGAGACACTGCCGGAGGCTGACGCCATTGTGAATCCTAACCAGCAAGGCTGTTCTTTCAAGAGCAAGGCCATAGCCGGTGTGGGCGTGATTTTTTATGTGATGCTGGCGCTCAGGGGCAGGCTGCGTGAACTGGGGCGATTTGAAAGCGGTCTGTCCGAACCTAATATGGCTGCGCTGCTCGATCTGATCGCATTGGGCACGATCGCCGACGTTGTCCCGCTCGACCACAACAACAGGATCCTGGTTGCGGAGGGGCTGCGCAGGATAAGAGCCGGTAAAGCAAGGCCCGGCATACAGGCACTGTTGCAGGTGGCCGGTAAGAACACGGCCGCGCTCACGGCTTCAGACCTGGCTTTTGGCGTCGGTCCCCGGCTTAATGCGGCAGGCCGACTGGATGACATGACCACTGGGATTGAATGCCTGCTGTCTGAGCATGCCGATACGGCTTACCAACTGGCCCTTCAACTGGATTCGATGAATCAGGACCGAAAGCAGATCGAGGCAGACATGCGTCAGCAGGCGTTCGAATCTCTGGCGGAATTTGAATTCAATGAGTCAGACCTGCCCAACTCCTTCTGCCTGTTTGATCAACGTTGGCATCAGGGTGTGGTGGGTATCCTCGCGTCACGTATAAAGGAAAAATATCATCGCCCGGTGATCGCCTTTGCAGCGGTGGAGGGAGGCGAAGAGCTCAAAGGCTCTGCTCGGTCTATCGGCGGCTTTCATATCCGCGATGCGCTTGATGCTGTGGCTACCAAAAATCCGGGGCTTATCACTAAATTCGGGGGGCATGCCATGGCCGCCGGTCTCAGCCTCGCGCCTGATAAGCTGACCGCTTTTCAATCGGCGTTTGAGGCCGAGGCGCGTCTTCGGCTGAGCCGGTCGCAACTACAGGCCGTCATCGAAAGCGATGGCGAGGTTGCGGCAAACCATCTTACGTTGGAAACTGCACAGCTGATTCAGGCTGCAGGGCCCTGGGGGCAGGCGTTCCCTGAGCCTCAGTTTGATGGCAGGTTCCTGCTGCGTGAACAGCGCAGACTTGGTGGCAAGCATCTGAAAATGGTGCTGAGCCCTGAATCTGAACCGGGCAAAATAGTCGACGCCATCGCGTTTAACGTGCCTGAGGAGAGTTGGCCTGACTCACACGCTACCCGGATAGAACTGGTCTTCCGTCTGGCAGTGAACGACTTCCGTGATTCGCTGAATTTGCAGTTGATGGTGGAAAAAATACTCCGGAGCCAGTAACCGGGCGCGATAATATTCAGGCCGGAGCAAGTCCGTTTTCGGGGAAACCGCGTTTTTCTGGTTCAGGAGGGCGGTTGGCTCAGGCCCCCGAACGCTCGGCGCACTGAAGGGTTCGTGCCGGCCGGCCGACAGTTTCATGACAGCAGAGGGCGATTTTGATACCTTTAGTCCCGGTATAGCAGGTTTCGCGGGTTGGTAACGATCACCCGGTTGCAGGATTTATTTATGGCCCTTAATAAGACCAAGCTATTGATTTTCATCGCGTTTTCTTTTTTCGCGATGACTGTCGGTGCGCAGGTGCATCAAACTGATCAGATCGAGGTTGAGCTGGTCTCGGAGACCGTAAATGTCGTGCCCGGCCAGACTACCTGGCTGGCAATCCGCCTTGACCCGATTGAACACTGGCATACCTACTGGAAATTTGGCGGTGACAGTGGTGAAGCGACGCGCGCGGTTGACTGGCAGCTGCCGGCCGGCGCGGCAGTGGGGCAGATCCAGTGGCCGATTCCCGAATGGACCCCCTTTCTTGGCAGTGATCTGGTGACCTTTACCTACGAGCGCGAGGTCTTCCTGCCGATGGCGCTGACGGTGCCTGAGGACTTTGATGCGGAGGTGTTTCAGGCGAGCACGCGCATCGAGTGGCAGGTGTGCGATGAAATCTGTATTCCGGGTGAAGCAGACTTTGCCATTTCGCTTCCGGTCAGCTCCACCCTCGAAGCAGATCCCCGCTGGGTGGGGGCGTTTGCCGAGACCCGCAGTCTGCTTCCGACTCCTGAGGGTCAGCACGAACTGGTCGCTGAATTCAATGATCATGACGGCAAAGTCAATGTCATGATCGCCGGCGAGGAAGCGCTGTTTACCGACATTGATGAGGCGTGGTTTTTTCCGACGGAGCGTCGCATCATGCGTTACGCGCCCTATCGAGAGGTCATGCTGGACGGTGGCAGAGTCCAGATATCAACTGAACAGCACCGCCGGTACGATGACGCGCGTAACGAGCTGGAAGGTCTGCTCTCGGTCAGAGACGACAATGGTGAACTGCGTGCTTTTGAACTCACCGCAACGCGCAGTGCTGCGGCCTGGGATCACAGTATTGAAGTCGAATTACTGTCCGAGACCACCAACATTGTGCCGGGTGAAACCACCTGGCTGGCGCTCCGGCTCGACCCGGCTGAGCACTGGCACACCTACTGGAAAATGGGGGGTGACAGCGGGGAGCCTACTACCCTGACGGAATGGCAGGCTCCGGAAGGCACCCAGATTGGCGAGCTTAAGTGGCCGGCCCCGCACTGGCTGCCGTTTTATGAGACGGACCTGGTGAACTTTGGTTATGAGCAGGAAGTCGTCCTTCCTGTTGCCGTCACCCTGCCGACAGATTTCAGCGCAGACCAGGTGGAATTGAGCGCGCTGGCTTATTGGAATGTGTGCGATCAGATTTGCATACCCGGTGAGCAGAGGCTGAGTATCAAACTGCCCGTCGGCGAAGTCGCCGAGCTCGATGCTGAAACCCAATCTCTGTTCGCCGACGCGCGCGCACAGCTGCCCGAAGCTGACCACGACATTCGCTCGATTATTGCCGTGGCCGGTGAACGGGTGAGCCTTGGCTTTGAATCCTCTGACGCACTGTTCGACCGATATTCCGATGCCTACTTTTTCCCGGATCAGCGCCGGATAATCAAGCCCGGACCTCTTCGTGATGTGTCTATGCAGGCCAATTTGTTGCAGATTACGCACCAGCAACCCCGGCGCATGCTGCAGGATTTGTCAGAAGTGTTCGGAGTGCTGGTGCTGGAAAATGAATCCGGGGAACGCGTGGCCTTTGATTTCGTCAATCCGGCGGCTGATGCCAGCACCATGACCATCATGCCATTCGCTGCGTCTGCAGAGAGCGGGTCTGACGCAGGCGGAAGTTCCGGGTTACTCATGTTTATGGGGTTCGCCTTCCTTGGAGGCCTGATTCTCAATCTGATGCCCTGCGTCTTTCCGGTGCTGTCCATCAAGGCGATGAGCTTCGCCAAGAATGTGGGTGAATCCAGTCAGAAGCAACGTATGGACGGCGTGTTCTATACGCTCGGTGTGGTAGTGGCATTCGTCACTCTGGCGTCGGTGCTGATTGCTCTCAGGGCGGGAGGGGAGGCTGTGGGCTGGGCATTCCAGTTTCAGCAACCCTGGTTCCTGGCGTTCATTGTTTATCTGTTTTTCCTGATGGGCCTGAGTCTGTCAGGCGTCTTTGAAATAGGGACCAGCCTGATGGGAGCCGGCAGCTCTCTCACCGCCCGGGGCGGCTATCAGGGTTCGTTCTTTACCGGTGTGCTGGCCACTACCGTCGCAACGCCGTGCACGGCACCTTTTATGGGGCCAGCGATCGGTTTTGCGCTGGCGCAATCCTGGCTGGTGGCCATGGCGGTATTTGTCTCGCTGGGAGTGGGTATGGCTTTTCCTATTCTGTTGCTGAGTTACTCACCCGCGCTGTTTCGATTTTTACCCAAACCCGGACCGTGGATGGAGACATTCAAGCAGTTTATGGCCTTTCCGCTGTATGCCTCGGCGCTGTTTTTTCTCTGGGTGCTCGGTAATCAGGTGGGAGTGATGGGGATGTCGCTGGTGTTGGGCATGTGCGTGGTGATGGCGTTTGCCGCCTGGCTCTACCAGCGCCGCTTCACGATGGGGCCATTCCTGCGCACGCTGAATTACGGGACGAGCCTGGCTGCTCTGGTTCTGGCGATTTATCTGGCGCAGACGCCGTTTCTGCAATCCGTGCCGGCGACTTCAGATGCCGCAGCAAATGAAGAAGGTGCGTCGCAGGAGTATGAGGTGTTCAGCGCTCAGCGTCTGGAAGAGCTTCAGTCCGCCGGCAAACCGGTTTTCGTCAACATGACTGCAGCCTGGTGCATCACCTGCCTGGCTAATGAGCAGACCACGCTTGGTACAGAGCGAGTCAAAGCAGTGATGGCTGATCGGGGCATTACCTATATGAAGGGTGACTGGACTAACGAAGATCCGGAAATCACTGCTGTTCTGGAGCATTTCAACCGGCCGTCTGTGCCGCTGTATGTGTTGTATCCGGGACAAAAAGACAGAGAGCCCGTTATCCTGCCTCAAATTCTCACGCCGGGAATAGTCGCCGAGGCCTTCGAATCGATCTAGCCCGATTGGCTCCGCCGGGGATTCTGGAAAAATACCGGCGCTGGTAGTCAGGGCCATCCTATCCGGGCCTTCAGTACGGCAGCCGACCTCGCCACTGCAAGAGGAAGAAAGTCAGTCTGCGCAGGCCTGTGCCAGTATGACAGAGATGTTGTCCCGCCCGCCGTGGTAATTTGCGGTCTCGATCAGTTTCGTCACGGCTGTCCCGGGGCGGTTTGCATGGTCCCTCAAGATCTCCCTGATCTGCCAGTCGGGCACCATGTCGGTGAGGCCGTCGGAGCAAACCAACAGCAGGTCATCCGCTTGAAGCTCTGCCGTAAGAGCGTCGATCTCGACCTGAGCTTTCAGTCCGACAGACCTGGTGAGGATATGCGAAACGCTTGCAGCTCTTGCTTGCTCCTCTGTGTACAGGCCCCGGTCGACGAGATCCTGAACCAGACTGTGATCCCTGGTGAGTTTGCTCAGCCTGTCTTGCCTGAAGCAGTACAGTCTTGAGTCTCCAACGTGCCCGATATGAATGCGGGGGCCGCTCAGCAAAACCGCGACAACCGTGGTTCCCATGCCTTTATACTCAGCGTTGTCTGACGCTGCTTGATAAATGCTCTGGTTGGTTTCGCTGATTGCGAGCCTGATGCCTTCGAGCAACTCGGTGCGTTGTTCTTTTTCTGTCGATTCGGTATTGCCGAGCAGCCGGAGCTTATTCATGAGCAAGCGGGTGGCCATCTCCGATGCCACTTCACCGGAGCGGTGTCCGCCCATGCCGTCTGCCAGTACGATGATGCCCCGGCTTTCATCGACGGCAAAATGATCTTCATTATTAGGTCTCTTTCTGCCGGGGTGCGACTCGCTGACGATACGTAAATGAAAATGTTGTTCTGGCATGCTGGACAGGTCTTCTTGCCGGTCTTTGTCTGTATCAGGTTCTGGAACAGGTGGGTCGGCCCGCATCAGGTCATTCTGATGTGCAGTTGATTGCACGTTTTCTGAAGGAGCGCGGCTTCCGAAGTCAGAACACAATTGCCTGCGGCTGCAGATTCTTACCAGTACGGCTGAGTGTGCTGATCTGTCCGGCTTATCCGGCCTTGCCGCAGCCGCTCAACTGCTTTTGTATCACGCTCGCCTGAAGCAGTAAACGTTTACAGCGGGGGAGGCCGCCGGTCTTCCAAAAGAGTTTTGGCCTCGGGTTTCGTCCGGCCGGGATCGCAGCCGTCCAGGGTTGCTCGCTGTTGCAGGCAGCAGCGGAACGAGTAAGTTACGAATCTGGATCAGGGGGCGTCAGTGCCGTCGTGAGAGGAAGACTGACATAGGCAATGGGCAGGCTGAAATATGCTACACTGACCATGAAAACTGTATGGTCAGTCCCAAATCCGTTCAGGCGGCCTTGTTGATCCAGAGAGGGTTCTGGCAGTTCGCAGAATAAGCGTTCCACGCCTCAAGCCCAAGGGAAGCCAGCTCATGAGAATTCTCCATTTTACTGCATCAGCCGTACTGGTCGTTCTGGTATTTTATCTTCTCGTTGTGGGTGAGTCGCTGCTGCTGCCGCTGGTCATTGCCATTGCGCTTTGGTACTTGATCAACACCCTGGCTCAGTCTTTTCATCGGATTGAAGTGGCCGGTTACAGGTTGCCTGTCCTTTTTTGTCGTACGGCTGCAGTGCTCACGTTTCTGTCTCTCATCTGGGCGCTGATAAATTTCTTAAGCGCTTCGGCTGACGAAGTGTTGGAAGTGGCACCTGTTTATCAAGAGAATCTGAGCAAGCGTCTGCAGAATTTGCCTTTTGTTGACTTCGCCGCGTTTGAGGAACGTTCACTCAGTGATTTGTTGACCGAATGGATTGATATCCCGTCCTATGCGACATCGGTTGCTTCCTCTTTTGCCGGTATTCTTGCCAGTGGCGGCTTGATACTGATCTATCTGGGTTTTCTCTTCCTCGAGCAGGGCCATTTCAGCAACAAGATTTCTGCTCTGGTCGCAAACCCCGAGAAAGAATCGGAAGTACAGCAAATCATCGCACAAATTCGCGATGACATTCAGAAGTACATGAGTATCAAACTGTTCACCAGTTCCCTGACGGGGCTGGCCAGTTATCTGTACTTGCTCGCGGTTGGAGTGGATTTTGCCGGCCTGTGGGGTCTGCTTATATTTTTACTGAATTTTATTCCAACGGTCGGCTCAATCGTTGCTACCCTGTTCCCCGCGCTGATCGCGCTCGCCCAATCGGAGGCTTATGGCCTGTTTGTGCTGGTGCTGCTGGGCATTGGCGTGCTGCAAATCTGCATTGGGAATATTCTCGAGCCCCGGCTTATGGGTTCGTCATTCAATCTCAGCCCTGTCGTTATTCTGCTGAATCTTGCGCTTTGGAACGCAATCTGGGGAATTCCGGGAATGTTTCTGTGTGTTCCTTTCCTCATCATAGTCGCGATAGTTCTCAGTCATTTCCCGCAAACCCGCTCGATCGCGATTATGTTGTCCAGTGATGGCAATCTCAGGGTGCCGGAAGATAAGACTATTACCAATTTTAGCCTTAAGCCGAGTGTCTCTGCTCTACTGGTCGACGAGGGGAAAACTGACGGCAACTAGATCATTTCCATCTCGCTGAGCGCTGCTGGATTACCCCTCTGCAATCCTTGCGAAGGCTCTTGTGACAAGAAGCCCTCATTCTTTGGGAGTTTTTTCTGCAACCACAGTGGATATGGCGCTATAATCGCCGGTTTGTTAGCGGGCGGCCTTTTATCGCTCATTCAATCAACCCAGCGACAGCTAAACCGATGAAATCTGCTGAAATAAGACAAAAATTCCTCGACTACTTTGCGGCGCGCGATCACGAAATCGTGTCAAGCAGTTCCCTGGTTCCTGCCAATGATCCTACTTTGCTGTTCACCAATGCGGGTATGGTTCAGTTCAAGGACGTATTTCTTGGAGATGAAAAGCGGGAAAGGATCAGGGCGACCAGTTCCCAGCGATGTGTAAGAGCGGGTGGCAAGCACAACGATCTGGAGAACGTGGGCTATACCGCTCGTCATCACACATTTTTTGAGATGCTGGGCAATTTTTCGTTCGGTGATTATTTCAAACGAGAGGCTATTCAGTTTGCGTGGGAATTTCTCACTGAGGAACTTGGATTGCCTGCTGACAGACTCTGGGTCACTGTCTATCAGGATGATGATGAAGCGGCTGACATCTGGTTGAATGAGATGAAAGTCGATTCGGAGCGCTTCTCGCGTTTGGGTGAAAAAGACAATTTCTGGGCGATGGGCGATACCGGGCCCTGCGGCCCCTGCTCTGAAATCTTTTATGATCACGGGCCTGATGTGGCAGGAGGTCCACCGGGCAGTCCTGATGAGGACGGTGATCGCTACATCGAAATCTGGAATCTGGTTTTCATGCAGTTTGAACGTAAAGCTGATGGAAGCATGACACCACTGCCAAAGCCGTCGGTGGATACCGGTGCGGGCCTTGAGCGCGTTGCTGCGGTTCTTCAGCATGTCCACAGTAACTACGAGATAGATCTGTTCGCTGAACTGATCAGCGACATTGCGCAAATAACCGGAACGGCTGATCTGCAGAACAATTCCCTGCGGGTGATCGCCGACCACATCCGCTCCTGTGCCTTTCTTGTCGTTGACGGAGTGACTCCGTCCAATGAAGGTCGCGGATACGTCTTGCGACGTATTATTCGCCGCGCCGTGCGTCACGGTTATCGGTTGGGTGTTAAAGAGGTTTTTTTCTACAAAATTGTCGCATCTCTCGCGCGCGTCATGGGGGAAGCCTATCCCGAGTTGCTGGAGCGTCAGGCTTACGTCGAGAAGACGCTGAATGAAGAGGAACAGCAGTTTGCCCGGACTCTGGATAATGGAATGACCATTCTGGAAAAAGCGATCGGTGAGCTGTCAGGTTCTGTTCTCGCCGGAGAAACGGTATTCAAACTGTATGATACTTACGGTTTCCCGGTTGATCTGACGGCGGATATTGCGCGTGAACATAATCTGACCCTGGACATGCCCGGTTTCGAGGCTGCCATGGAGATCCAGCGCGACCAGGCTCGGGCAGCCAGCAATTTTTCTGCGGTTGAGAAGCTCGATCTTGATGGACTGGAAAAAACAGTGTTCTCAGGGTATGCCAGTCTGCAATCAGAGGCACAGATTGTTGGGATATTCTCTCCGGCCAACGAGAAGCTGGATATTGTTCCTGCCAACAGTGAAGTGCTGATCATCCTTGATACCACGCCGTTTTATGCTGAGTCAGGAGGACAGATTGGTGATGCCGGATTGTTGGAGAGTGATGAGGCGCGTTTCGAGGTTTCGGACACGCAGAAGCAGTCAGACATTTTTATTCACAAAGGCAGGCTGACCAGTGGGAAGCTTAAAATCGGGGATTCAGTCAGGGCGCTGGTAGCCGGTAATGATCGAGCAGCGATTACGCTGAATCATTCTGCAACTCATTTGATGAATGCGGCCCTGCGCAGTGTGCTCGGCGATCATGTGCTGCAGAAAGGCTCTCTGGTTGAGGCTGACAGACTGCGGTTTGACTTTTCTCATGGTGCCCCTGTGTCGGCTGAAGAAATCCGGCGCATTGAGGAGCAGGTGAATGCTGAGATACTGGCCAATTCTGAAGTCAGCAAAGAAGTCATGCCAATTGAGGCGGCGAGAAGCAAGGGCGCACTGGCGCTGTTCGGAGAAAAATACGGCGAAGAAGTACGGGTGGTCTCAATGGGTGGAGACTACTCCGTCGAGTTCTGCGGCGGTTGCCATGTCGACCGGACAGGCGATATCGGTCTGTTCAAGATTGTCAGTGAGTCCGGTATTTCGGCCGGTGTTCGGCGAATTGAAGCGGTCACCGGTCACGGTGCGCTGGCGCTGATCGAGCGGGAGCAGGATGTTCTGCGCGAGGCATCGTCGCTGTTGAAAACGGGAACGGACAATTTGCTGGACAAGCTGTCCGGCCTGCTGAGCCAGAACAAAGCCCTTGAGAAACAACTCGCACAGCTGAAAGCACAAATGGCGGCAAGCGCCGGCGATGATCTCGGATCGCGCGCTGTCGAGCTGGCGGGAATTAAGGTGCTGGTTGCCAATCTCGAAGGTTTTAATCCCAAGTCTCTGCGCGACACGGTCGATCAGCTAAAAAACAAGCTGGGCGACTCGGTAATTGTGCTGGCCTGTGCGGCGGAGGGTAAAGTGAATCTCGTGGCAGGTGTCAGTAAGGCACTTACTGACCGGATCAAAGCCGGCGAGCTGGTGAACATGGTCGCCGAACAGGTCGGGGGTAAAGGCGGGGGGCGCCCGGACATGGCGATGGCGGGAGGCAGCCAGCCAGAAAATCTGTCGGTAGCGCTGGAGAGCGTACAGCCCTGGCTGGAGGCCCGTCTGGTCTAGAGACAATCTGCAATGGCATTGATAGTACAAAAATTCGGCGGAACGTCGGTGGGCTCTGTAGAAAGAATAGAGGCCGTCGCAGAAAAGATTATCAGTTTCCGGGATCGCGGAGATGACGTCGTCGTGGTGGTGTCTGCCATGAGCGGCGAGACGAACCGACTCACCGCGCTGGCTCAGGAAATGATGGAGCAACCGATCGCAAGAGAAATGGATGTGCTGCTTTCCACGGGCGAACAGGTCACCATTGCGCTGTTGAGCATGGCGCTCGAAAAAAGGGGATACGGGGCGAGATCTTTTACCGGTGGTCAGGTGCGCATTCTTACCGACGATGCTCACACCAAAGCAAGGATCCGCGAGATCGACAGCACGCGTATCATGGCGCAGCTGGAGCAGCAAAATGTGGTGGTGGTGGCCGGTTTTCAGGGGGTTAATGAAGCCGGGTGTATCACAACCCTGGGTCGGGGTGGCAGTGACACGACTGCAGTCGCGCTCGCAGCAGCGCTCAAGGCCGATGAGTGTCAGATCTATACCGATGTCAAAGGGGTGTACACCACTGACCCGCGCGTGGTTGAAGAGGCCCGCCTGCTCAAAACCGTAACCTTTGAAGAAATGCTTGAACTGGCGAGTCTGGGTGCCAAGGTGCTGCAGATTCGTTCGGTAGAATTTGCCGGGAAATACAAGGTGCCATTACGGGTGCTTTCCAGTTTTGAGGAAGGTGAGGGCACCCTGATCAGTTTTGAAGGAGATGAGGCTATGGAAGATCCGAGCATTGCTGGCATTGCGTTTGAGCGCGACGAAGCCAAACTGACCGTGACCGGTGTGCCTGATGTGCCAGGAATCGCCTATAACGTCATCGGGCCGGTGAGCGAAGCAGGCATTGAGGTGGATGTTATCGTTCAGAACGCCGCCGCTGACGGCACCAACGATATCACTTTTACCGTCAAGCGGGGTGAAAGTGAGCGCGCAAAATCAATTCTGGACAATATCGCCAGATCCCTCAAAGCGCGAGAGGTGGATCTGGATACCAAGATCTGCAAAGTCTCTCTGGTGGGTGTGGGTATGAGGTCGCATGCGGGTATTGCCAGCAAAATGTTCAAGGCGCTGGCGCAGGAAAGCATCAATATCCAGATTATCACCACCTCCGAAATTAAGATTTCAGTGGTCATTGAAGAAAAGTATCTCGAATTGGCCGTGCGCGCATTGCACAGCGCTTTTGAACTGGGCGATCCGGACGGCGAGCACAGCAGCTCCTGATCTGTCAGCAAAGCCTTTCCGGCACAAAGACTGATTTATGGGTTGGCAATCTGCCGAGATAGGCAGATACTAGGCGAAGACTGCCCGTGGCATCTCGGAATCCAGTGGTTTTGATCCGAGCAAAACCCCAACAAAGCGCAGAAGCCCTATTACTGAGGCGGGCGAGCAGGAAGGCCCAACGTCCTCAGTGATACCGTGACCTCAGTATGCATTTCTCTTTGCGTCGCCATTCTGCCTTGCAGGAACTACACAATGGAATGAGTACTGGAGATAGGAAATGTTGATACTGACGCGCCGCATTGGCGAAACTCTCATGATCGGAGATAATGTTACCGTTACCGTTCTGGGCGTTAAGGGTAATCAGGTCCGGATCGGAGTAAATGCCCCGAAAGACGTCGCCGTTCACCGTGAGGAAATCTACCAGCGTATCCAGACGGAGCAGCCCGCTGAAAACACTGAAGAGAATGGGCACTAGCGCCGGATCGGCTGACTGACTCAAGTCCGCGGGAAGTCTGCCTGACCAGGGTCTCGGAGCCGTAAACTGTTCGCGCGGAGAACAGGGAGAACAGGGAGAAAATGGCGACTACAGGGAAGACCGCGAGCGCGCCTCCGGCTGGCCATTGAGCGAGCCAGCGCCCCCTCAGCACCTGCAATGCGCCTTCAAGGCGAATACCGCTGGAGACGGAGCGAGAAACGCCGCCAGTGACGCAGCAAGAGATGCTGCTTAAGACCCAAAAAGCCCCGCAAAGCGGGGCTTTTTGGGTCTTGGTGAATCACCTAGATTCGTGGCGGAGAGTGAGGGATTCGAACCCTCGATAGGGGTTAACCTATACGCCCTTAGCAGGGGCGCGCCTTCAGCCACTCGGCCAACTCTCCGGAATTCGGGATGTGCCCGAAAACGCCGCCGAATCATAGCACAAGCCAGCAGGCTGGCGCACCGTCTAGCGCTCAATATTGGCTGTGCCCTGCATACAGAGCTGGCCGTCCTGATTTGCAATCCACAGGGTGGTATTGCCATCGGGGTTTGGTTTGGTGCCGTGCACACTGAACCGCTGGTCCCCGAAAATCGGCCCTAAAGCTCTGAATTCAAACGTTTTTATCGTTTCTTCCGGAAAATTTGAGCGCAACAGCTCCAGCATCAGAGTGGCCAGCAGTGGTCCGTGGACAATGATTCCCGGGTAGCCCTCTGTATGCGTCGCATACTGATAATCATAGTGGATTCTGTGTGCATTGAAGGTTAAGGCAGAGTAGCGAAACAGCAGGCGTGAATCTGCGGTCAATTCACGGTGGTAGTCGCCAGATGATTCTGCAGCAGCAGGCGCCGGCGGCGCAACGCCCGGTTTTGCGGCCTCGCGATAGACCAGGTTCTGTATCTCAGTGAGAGCAGGACGCTGCTCTGACCCGATTTCATGACGGACTTTGACAAACGTCAGTGCGCCGCTGCGTCCGGTAGTTTCCCTGATGTGTTCTATGGTCGATTGACGGGTCAGTGTCTCGCCCAAAGTGATCGGGGAATGAAATTGAATCTGGCTGCCTGCCCACATGCGTCTCGGTAGCTGGACGGGGGGGAGAAATCCTCCCCGCTTGCGGTGGCCGTCAGCAGCAAGTTCTTCCTGCTGAGCCGTCTCGAGAAAATACAGCCAGTGCCAAAGAGGCGGTAGCTTGTCTCCTTCTTTCGGGTCCCAGGCCTGATTGAGGGTGGCGGCCAACGCCTTGCAGGGAACCGGGTTCAGGGTGTCTGACAGTGTCTCTGTTCTGCCAATCCATTCGTGTGCATGCGATTCGTTCATTAAAGGCGCCTGGCGGTTGCTTTTGTCTCCGTGCATCAGAATTTAATGGATGCGCCTGTCGGTTGCCACTACAATGTTTGACTCCTTTGCAGACTGATAACGATAAATAAACGTGAGCGGAAAATACTTTGAAGAACTTGAAGTGGGTGCGCTGTTTCAACACCAACCGGCGCGGACTATCACTGAAACCGATAATCTGCTGTTTACCGCGCTCACTCACAATCCGCAGCCTTTGCATCTGGATGCCGAGTTCGCCAAGCAGTCACAGTACGGCCAAATACTGGTTAACAGTCTGTATACGTTGGGGCTGGTGGTGGGCTTGTCTGTTGCTGACACCACGCTCGGAACTACCATCGGCAATCTTGGTATGGAGCAGACTGAGTTCCCGAACCCCGTTTTCATCGGCGATACCTTGAGCGTTTCGACAGAGATCGTAGACAAGCGGGAATCCAGAACGAAACCTGACCGAGGGATAGTCTGGTTCAGGCACCTTGCCCGTAATCAGAGGGGCGAAATTGTGTGCGAATGCTTGCGCAAAGGCATGATGCTTAAATTAAATGCCGGACATTCTGAGAGAAACTGAGCATGGCAGTGGTTCCAACTCCAGGGCCGAAAGGCCCTCGCAGATCACTGCATTTCGTGCCGGGCGGTAATGCACGAATGTTCGAGAAGGCGCTGACGCTGAATGCGGATACTCTGATTCTTGATCTGGAAGATTCGGTCACGCCGGAGAACAAGGAAGCAGCCCGAAGGGCGGTTTGCGACTGGATTGAACAGGCAGACTTTGGCGCGAAAGAATGTCTGGTTCGCATAAATCCGCAGGATTCGCCGTGGGGAAGAGATGATGCTGAAGCGATTGCTGCGGCGCGTCCGGATGGGCTGGTGCTTCCCAAAGTAAGCAGTCGCGCCAGTGTGGACGCGGTCGACCAGCTGATCAGCGCGATTGAGGAGCAAAATAATGTGCAACCTGGCGCAATTTCTCTGGTGCTGATCGGGACCGAACTGCCTGAGGCGGTGTTTTGTCTTGCTGATATGGCAGGCAACGGCAGGGTGGACGGTCTTACCTGGGGAGCCGAGGATCTCGCCGGGGAGTTGGGCGCTCGCGCCAAGCGAAACGCTGAAGGAGTCTATCTTGATGTGTTCCGCTTTGTTCGTTCATCCTGCCTGCTGGCGGCTGTCGCGAATCAGGTGCACCCCATTGATACAGTTTTTGTCGAAATTACAGAGCAGGCCGCGCTGGCTAAAGAATGTGCTGAGGCGGCTGCAATGGGATTTATGGGTAAACTGACGATTCATCCGACTCAGGTTGATGTGGTGAACAGGGCTTTTACGCCGAGCGAAAGGGAGGTCGCAGCCGCCAGGGAACTGCTTATGGCGTTTGCTGAAGCCCAGTCGGAAGGCAAGATGGCGTTCAGCTTCAACGGGCAGATGGTTGATGTGCCGCATCTGAAACGCGCCCGCAAGGTGCTTGCCATTGCTGAGCAAATTGATGTTCAGCTGAAAAGCTGAAGCAACAATAGACCACCTGGCCCGCGACTGCGTGCTGTCTGTTGCACTGATTAAACGGGAATAAATGAGCTGTGGATTTTTCTGAGCCGATTGACCTGAAGCTGATTCGCGAGGCGGTCAGCAATGTGTGCCGGGATTTTCCCGATGAGTATTGGGAAAAGCTGGATCGCGAAGGCCAGTATCCGCAGGAATTTTATGATGCCATGGCTGAGGCAGGCTGGATCGGTATCGCGATCCCTGAAGCCTATGGCGGCGCCGGCAAGGGCGTGCAGGAAGCCGCCGTGGTGCTGGAGCAGGTGGCAGCATCAGGCGCTGCGATGAATGGTGCAACACCCCTGCATTTGTCCATGTTTGGCATGCATCCGGTCATCAAGCATGGCTCAGAGAGCATGAAAAAGCGTTATTTGCCGGATGTTGCCAGTGGCAAGCTTCAGGTCGCCTTCGGGGTGACTGAGCCTAACGCCGGTAGCGATACGACATCAATCGAGACCAGAGCAAGTCTGGTGGATGGTCATTATGTCGTGAGCGGCAGGAAAGTGTGGACCACCAAGGCGCTTGAATCGGATAGGGTGCTACTTCTCGTTCGAACACAGAGCAAGCAGGAAGTTGAGCGAAAAACCGACGGGATGACGCTGTTGTTCGCTGAACTCAAGCGTCCGGAGGTGGCCATTTCTCCGATTGAAAAGCTTGGTCGCAATGCGGTGAGAACCTGTGAGGTGGTTTACGATGAGCTGAAGGTTGTTGAATCCGATCGGGTGGGAGAAGAGGGCAAAGGCTTTCGCTATCTGCTGGACGGATTGAATGCTGAACGAATCCTGATTGCCGCAGAAGCAGTAGGAATTGGCCGTGCAGCGCTGGCGCGAGCGGTGTCTTACGCCAATGAGCGGGTGGTGTTTGGCAGACCGATTGGTAAAAATCAGGGGATTGCCTTTCCGCTGGCTGAGGCCAGAACCCGGCTGGATGCTGCCGGTTTGATGGTGCAAAAGGCCGCTTGGAAGCTGGATCAGGGGATGCCATGTGGTACCGAAGCAAACATGGCTAAGTGGCTGGCAGCCGAGGCCGGGTTTTACGCAGCGGATGCGGCCATGCAGACCCACGGGGGGTTTGGCTATGCCCGGGAGTATCACGTTGAACGGTACTGGCGGGAGGCCCGTCTGATGAAGCTCGCGCCTATTTCTCAGGAAATGATTTTGAATTTTATCTCGGAGCACGAACTGGGATTGCCGCGTTCCTATTAACAAATCCCAAATCCCAAATAACAAATCCCAAGAGTTAACGACGAAATTGAAACAACAAAGAAGACAGCTCATGAAATACCTTATCATCCGAGGCATCGGCATCGCGGCCAGTGTCTTCGCGCTGAATGTTTTTCCTCAGCAAAGTGAACGGGATGATCCCGAACTGCAGTATGTCGAACCGTTTCAGGTATTCGACAATCTCTACTACATAGGCGCAGAGTGGGTGGCTTCCTGGCTGCTGGTGACTGATCAGGGACTGATCGTGTTCGATGCGCTTTACGATGAGCTCACGGACATGGCTATCAGCAACATCAGAAGCCTGGGTTTTGATCCTAATGACATCCGCTACCTGATCGGTTCACACGCACATTATGATCACATCGGTGGTGCGGCCCGATTCCAGCAGGAGTTCAGTGCGGTGGTGATGATGACCGAGGAAGATTGGTTGATGACGGAGGGAGCGGCTCAATTCAGGGAATATCCGCGGCCGATACGACATTTATCAGCGAGTGATGGCAGCACGCTCACGCTGGGGCGAACGCGCCTGCAGTTTATGAAAACGCCCGGTCATACGCCGGGTGTGCTGTCGACCCGATTCACAGTGTACGACAAGGGTTATCCTCATACGGCCTTTATGTTCGGGGGAGTGGGTCTGAATTTCAACGGCGTAGAGCAGGCTGAGAGTTATGTTGAAAGCGTCAGACGCCTGCAGGCGCTTCAGGGCATTGAAGTCAATATTCCGAACCATGCCCCGGCAGCTGACGTGTTCGCACGTCGCGACCGGCTTGCAGAGCGTGCTGAGGGTGATCCGCACCCGTTCGTCGACCCTGAGGGGTGGGACAACTTCCTTGCGCTCTGGTTGGAGCGCGGTGAGCGCTATCTCCAGCAGCAGCGGGAACTGGCTAACTGAGTGTCGGTGCTGACAACGACTTTGAGTGCGCAGCGAGACAGATGTCTTGCAACTCTGACGGTGCGCATTGGTCCGCCCGGGTTCTGGCTCACTGTTCAGGCGGCCAGGGGAGCTTTACTGGCTCAATTTGCCAGCGGGCGAACAGGCGCCGCGCCGCCCTGAGTTCCTCCCTGCTCATGCGCGCTTCAAGACCGGTTAAAACTCCTTCTGCTTCGGGATGCGCTTCCCGTTGGGCGACCTGTGCCCAGGCATGTGCCTGCACGATGTCTTGGTCAATCGGCTCGCCGTCCCGGTACATGGCGGCCAGGGTCATGGCTGCACTGGCGTGGCCGGAGCGGGCCGCGGCCGAGAACCAGTTGATTGCCTGAGCGACATCCCGCGTCACCCCGGTGCCTTCCAGGTACAGACTGGCCAGATTGGCTTGGGCGTTGATATGCCCCTGCACCGCGGCCGCTTCTGTCCATCGGAAAGCCTGCTCATAATCCTGATCAACGCCTTGTCCGGTAAAGTACAGGATGGCCAGATTATACTGCGCCAGGTCCAGGCCCTGCTGGGCGGCCAGACTGAACTCGCGAAAGGCAGTGTCAAAGTCGCCGGCAAAAGCCGCGTTTACGCCATCCTCATAGTCCGCAGCGGCTGGCACTGTGGTGAATGGCAGACTGATCGCCGTCAACAGGGTGACCCAGTGGGCCGCTCTGGCGCGGCAGCTTGAATGGCGCATCTTCTCTTCCGGGCTTTCCAAAAATTTTCAGACTTGCTGAGTGGCTCTCGCAGGCTCTCAGGGCTTATCAGAACTTCTCAAGACTTTCTGAAATACCCTTCGGTTCATCCAGTTTTCCAGATGGCAAGGGGGTTCGACAGGCAATGGCAGGCTGCCTCACTGCGCACACTCCGATAATTCTGGCCGTCTGGCGGAAGTGTAGCGTATCGCGATTGTTCATCAAATCTCCCTCCGGTCCTTTTTCGGTGATGACTAGGAATAGTCAGGAATTTCGCTATAATACGCGTCCTTTGTCCGGACGTGCCGGACAGGTTTTACGCACCCGTAGCTCAGCTGGATAGAGTACCTGGCTACGAACTAGGGGGTCGCACGTTCGAATCGTGCCGGGTGCGCCATTCTGCCAAAAGTCCGCGATTGCGGGCTTTTTTTTGGTCCGTGCTCAGGGCTTCTTCAGTCATTCTTGGTTCGGTTCTCATCTCCATCGCGCAGGCGCTCTCCGTTTGGCGGCCAAAAGACGGTCACAAGGCGGTCAGTAAACGATCATGCAGGCGGGGCAGCTTGTTCTTTTGTAACTTGACTCAACGAGGCTATTCCACTCCAATGAGATCGGGGAGGAGCAACCGATGATGTCAACCACAGTCCGTCTTTCTAGCCTACTATTTGTCCTGGTTTTTGCCTGGGCCGGTTCCGCCAACGAGGGCACGCTTGCCTTTGTTGGCGCCACCATCATCGATGGGACTGCCGCCGCACCGCTGTCAGACGGCGTGCTGGTCATCAGCGATGGGCGGGTTCGCAGCGTAGGTCCTCGTTCAGCAGTCACCCTGCCTGATGATGCAGAAATCATCAGCGTTGAGGGTAAGACGATTATGCCGGGCCTGATAAATGCACACGGTCACGTCGGGGCGACTGTGGGTCTGGACGCAAATGCGGATTCGAGCACTGAGAATTTACTCCGGCAGCTGCGTTTGTATGCCCGCTACGGCATCACCACAGTCAACAGTCTCGGGGGAGATGAGGCAGCCGGGTTTGCGCTGCGCGACGAGCAGTACCGGGCCGATCTAGACCGGGCGAGGCTGTTTGTGGCAGGCAGTGTCATCGCCGGAAACGATGCGCAGTCTGTACGCGATCAGGTGAACCAGAATGCCGACCGAGGCGCCAATTTCATTAAAACGCGCATCGATGACAATCTCGGGGCGACTGCGAAGATGCCGCGCGCGGTGTTCGATGCGCTGGTTGATCAGGCCCACAGTCGGCGACTCCCGGTGGCGGTTCATCTGTTCTACCTGGACGATGCCAAGTACATGCTGGAGGCTGATGCGGATCTCATTGCACACAGTATCAGGGATCTGCCGGTTGATGATGAGTTCATCGACGCTGTGTCAGCCAAAGGGGTGTGTTACATCCCTACGCTGACCCGGGAAATCAGCACCTTTGTCTACGAGAGCGTCCCGGAATTCTTTTCAGACCCGTATTTTCTCAAAGAAGCCGATCCGGCTGTGCTGGAAGCGCTCCAGACGCCCGAGAGAATGTCTCGTATGGCCGCAAGCCGGTCAGCACAAGCCTATAAGGCTGGCCTTGAGGTGGCGATGGGCAATGTCGGGGCACTTCACTCGGCGGCAGTTCCCATTGCGATGGGAACCGATACCGGGCCGCCTGCGCGATTTCAGGGGTACTTTGAGCATCTCGAGCTTCAGCTTATGGTTGATGCCGGCATGAGCCCCCTGGATGCCATCAGATCAGCGACAGGCATTGCCGCGGACTGTATCGGCATGTCTGACCTCGGTACCCTGGAGCCGGGCCGGTGGGCAGATTTCAGCGTGCTGTCAGCTGATCCGACCGAAAATATTGCCAACACCAAGACGATCGAGTCGGTGTATATCGCAGGCAATCGGGTAGCTGACTGATCTATTCAGCCTGAATGCGTCAGGGGCAGGGGTTCTCTCCGTCTACCGGAGTGGCTCCCGAAGGCAGGAAACGGCATGGGTCCGCCGCTTCAAGCGTGATTCTGGCTCCGATTCGGATCAGACTGCTGGTGCTGGGTGCCTGGAAAAATTGATAGCCTTCGCGTTCGGACATCCACGCGGAGGGGCCTCCGAGGAATTTACCCGCGCCTTCGGTCTCTTCCTTGATACGCGCTACCAGACTTTCGTATTCCGGCTCTCCCTGGCGCTTGCCACTGAAGCTGCCTAGATCTCCGCTGGCGACGAATACCCCGTCCACGCCTGCTACGGAAGCAATCTTGTCAGCCTCGGCAGTGCCTTCCAGGGTTTCGATCATGGCAATGATCAGCACATTGTCATTCCAGGTTTGTCGATAATCACGCCCCCATAATCGCCCGTATTGTCCTCCTCCCTGACTGCGGCGCCCCTGTGGCGGATATTTGGCATACCGCACGGCATCAGCCATTTTCTCCGCACTGTCGACCATCGGCACAATAATGCCTAACGCGCCGATATCTGTGGCCTTCTGGATCGTTCCTTCGCTGGCATCGGGGACTCTGATAAACGGTATGGCAGGTGCATCCCGGCAGGCCCAGATCATTCGTGCTGCCTCGCTGAAGGAGAGGGGGCTGTGCTGCATTTCAATCCAGATAAAATCAAAGCCTGCATTGGCCATGGCGCAGTAGATCTCCGGATCCGCGGTATCCACGGTTCCGCCCACGACCTGCTGCCCCGCGATGAGTTTGCTTTTAACGGTGTTGTAAATTCGAACCTCCTGAGCAGTCGCGGAAGACCAGGCGTGGAGCCATGCTGTGGTGAGGACGAGGGCGGAGAAGAGTCCTGTTGTTTTCATGATGCGCTCGCTTCAGGGCGTTAAGGGTTTAAGGGTAAGTTCAGGGCATCGGGATTTGCTGTTTTGGATTGGTTTTTTTCATGGCACGCTGTTTAGCGCGGCGCGCTTCTCCGGCCGCAGCCAGGGCCGCACGATTGGCATCGGTTACTCTTGAGTAGTCGTCCCGCCAGCCAGCGTCCCCTTGCCAGGAAAACGGCGAGCGACTCACCGCATTGGCCTGAGAGGCTTTGTCCAGCAGATCCAGTGCCATGTCGACGTGTTGTCGTTGCATTTCGCGGTCATAGGGAGTGCCCAACGGATTTCCCAGAGGGAAATCTGTATGCAGATAGCGTGGGACTCCGACGTGCTCAATAATGTCCAGCGCGCTGCCGACGACGACTGTCGGAATGCCGCTGTTTTCCAGATAACGGGCAACCAGACTCACGGTCTGGTGGCAGACAGGTCACAAGGGAACGAGGATTGCGACATCCACCTCATCTTTATTCATGAGGTCAACAATGGCGGGCGCGTCTTCTTCAATGGTTTGACGCTGACTGTAGGCGGTGGGGACTGATTGATACTGCGAAGCCAGACTGCCGATACCTCCCTCGGACTCAATTGTGAGCAGAGCTTCGATCGGCAGAAAGCTGCCTACATCACGCGTGTGAGTCACCGTATCGTGCCAGGACAGGCCCAGTGTGAACATGGAATCCGGGACCGGCCTTGAGGGGGTTGAATAAAGTTTGCGTTCGGCACGTCCCTGTTCAGTGTCTGGCATGGCCGTCGTAACCAGGCCCACCCGTGATTGAGGCAGCGACTTGCTCAGCTGGGTGAAGGGGGTGTCGTCGTGGTGCGCCCACTGATATGGGGTGGTGTATCCCTGAGCCTCGTAGTAGAGGCGGGTGCGCTCCATGTAGGGCACGTCGTAGGGGGTCGTCACGTCGCTGGCGCTCCTGTTTTTTTGTTGCAAGAATAGCGGCAAATCCGGCGAATAAAAAGAGGCAGGGCAGGGTCGGTACCCCGGCAGTTCAAGCAGTCCTCCGCCGGGGCGACGGGAATGCGCTGTGCATTTTCGCCCCCGGTCGTGCCCGGAGCGCCTGTTTGAATCTAGATTCGTGGGCGTGATAGCTTTGCTTACCGCCCCCATTTTGGATTAACGAGCCATGACCCTACTGACTCCACCCAAGTTTAGCCTTCCGGGGATTTTGCTTGGCTGCCTGATTGCTTTTTCTGTGTTTTTGTCTTCTCCGCTCGCTGCACAAGGGAGTTCTGCTATGACCGAGCCATCGCCTGTTTCCGGTGTAAATTTCAGACAGATTACGGCCAACGGTTTGAATTTCAGGATTGCTGTGGCAGGCGATTCGGGGCCGTTGCTGCTGTTTGCGCATGGCTGGCCTGAGTCATGGTACAACTGGCGCCATCAAATGCAGTATTTTTCTCAGAGAGGTTATCGTGTGGTAGCTCCGGATATGCGTGGCTACGGTTCAACTGATGCCCCTGATGCGGTTGAAGCCTACGACATCAAAACTCTGGCTGCCGACATGGTGGGGATTCTCGATGCCCTTGGTGAAGAGCGCGCGATTATGGTCGGGCACGACTGGGGATCGATAGTTGCCTGGAATACCGTGCTCATGTATCCCGATCGATTCTCCGGGCTGATTGCCATGAGCGTACCTTACAGTGGCAGACCGGAGCAGTCGCCGCTGGTTTCATGGAGAGAAGCCTTTGCTGATAACTTTTACTACATTCTTTACCACAATGAGCCTGAAGGCGTCGCTGAGGCGGAGTATGACAGCAATCCCTATGGTCTCATCAGCAGATTATACCTGTCTCCTGATTCGCCGCGGCATGCACCTGAAGTGACTGACCCACGGCGAGCTGCCGGAGGCTGGATACCGCGACTCGGGGAGCCGCTGGGTTTGCCGGACTGGTTGGATCAGTCTGATCTCGATTATGTAGTCAGTGAATTCGAACGGTCCGGTTTTCGGGGAGGAGTGAATTACTACCGAAACTTTCATCGGAACTGGGAAATTACCGCCGATTTACAGGATGCACGCATTACGGTTCCGACGCTTTTTATCGCCGGCGAACAGGATGTGGTCATTGCCGGCGCCAATCGCGGTCGTCTGCAGGGTGCTATGGCGCGGGTGGTTGATGATCTGAGGGAGGTTATTCTGTTGCCCGGTATCGGACACTGGGTTCAGCAGGAGGCTCCATCAGAAACCAACCGGGTCATGCTGGAGTTTCTTGAGAGCTTATAGGGCTGAAGAAACAGGGCCGCTGAATCAGGGTCGGTAAATCGTCAGGATTAGTGATCCTGACGTGATTGCGCAGCTGACCCGAAAAGCGAAATCAGGCCAGCAGCGTTTTCATGCCCTCAATGGCACGATCTATATGCCCGGTGGTGTTGTAGATCGTCGGGCACAATCGCAGTCCTCCGGTAGCTGCGGCGGCAATGCCATGGTCTGAATAGAGTTTGTTGCTGATCTCGCCACCCCGGTTGCCAGCGACCCGGGTAATACAGACGCCATGACTGAGCTGTTCTGTCAGCGGGGTCACCAGTTCCAGATTGGCCTGCACAAGCCCCTGCTTGAGGCGCTGCGCGAGAAACCTGATGCGCGCTTCGATTCGCCCCGGTCCGATCTGATCGTGAAGCTCAGCGGCGGTGCCCAGTGCCGCCAGCGCCGCATCGTCCCGTTGACCGAGCGATTCAAATTTCCTTGCGCCAATCAGATCGGTTTCGCTGTCACTGCCCCATCCGGGAGCGATAACGCTTGGCCAGATTTTCGCGATGTGCTCTGATTTGACGAAGAGCAGTCCAACCTCTCTTGGTCCCATGTACCACTTGTGCGCACTCGCGCTGAACGAATCGACACCCAGGGCCGTCAGATCCAGATTCAGCGCTCCCCAGGACTGAGCGCCGTCCACATGAACGTGAATTCCGCGATCATGTGCTGCTGAGACCAGTTCGGCGACAGGTAAGCGGATACCGCTGACATTGGAAATCTGCGTGATCGCCAGCACCCGTGTGTTGGGTCCAAACTCCCGGGTAAAAGCCTCCAGCAGCTCCTGCACGCCCGAGGGCGCGGCCGGGGTGCTGACCCTCTTGACGGAAAGTCCGAAGCGCCCGGCGCGCACATCCCAGGCCACGTTGTTGGTGGGGTGATTCTGATCCCAGAGCAATACCTCGTCGCCGGCCTCCAGCGGCAGCCCGTTGTTGATCATGTTGTTGGCTTCGCTGGTATTTCTCACCAGAGCGATTTCGTCAGCGGAGACATTCAGTTGGGAGGCGATTCTGCTGCGGCAGCGTTCAAGTAAATCGCTGTACTTGGCTCTGTTGTTGAAAGAGCAGTCCCGGTCAATGTCGGCAGTAAAATGCTCGACGCTATCGGTGACGGCGCGAAAGGACGGACAAAGGTTCGCTGCGTTCATGGGTACTGCGTTTTCTGTAAAGGCGAACTGGCTGCGAACCTGAAGCCAGAATGCTTCCTCGTCCATTGTTTGTGCGTTCAGTGCTCTGGGAGTTGCTCCCATGGCGGCCACAACTGCCGAGCCTTTCTTCAGAAAGTCCCGGCGGCTGCTTTTGCGATTCGGTTTCAGCATGGTGTTCTCCAGTTCAGTCTGTCCAGCCCGCCAGATGTTGCGCTGACTGAGGGCTGCATGAGTCTGCTGTCAGACAATTCTCTGGGCACGGTAATCTGCGATTTCGGTCTCCGTGTAGCCCAGATCCTGCAAAATGGCTTCAGTATGTTCGCCGAGGGTCGGAGCCCGGTGGCGTATTTCACCGGGGGTGTCCGAAAGCTCCACAGGCGTCTGCATGATTGGGGCAGCATTGGGCAGGCCAGGAAATTCAACTGGCTGAAACAGGCCCTTGGCGGCAATATGAGGGTCATTCAGAACATCCTGAGGCGAGAGTATCGGTCCTGCGGGGATTCTGGCGGTTTCCATTTCCTGAAGCACCTCGTCAGTTGTGCGCTCAGCACACCACAAGGCCAGCCTGTTGCTGATGATTTCGCCGTTGTCCCCGCGGCTGATGTCGTCTTTAAACCGGGGATCTTCCAGCCAATGGTCTTCTCCCATCAGTTCCGCCCAGCGTTTGAACAGCGGGCCACCCACAGTCTGTACCAGAACCCACCCGTCTTTTGTCTGGAAAGTATCAGCCGGGGCCGAGGTTTGGGAGCGATTAAGGGTCGCCGTCCGGTTAACCTGAAGCGCCTGCTGTTCGATCGCAGTCGCGTTCATCATCGTCAGGGCAGTATTGAACAGCGCTCCTTCCACAATCTGACCCTTGCCGGTCTTCTGTCGCTCGTAAAGCGCTGCGAGCGTGCCAAAGGCAGACAGACTGGCAGTACCAAAATCGATGAACGGCGCATAGGCTTTGACCGGCTGGTCGGGTGTGCCTGACATATACATATTCCCCGACATGGCCTGTCCGAGCCCGTCGAAACCGACTCGATTCGAGTAGGGGCCGCCGCGGCCAAAAGCGGAAATCATGGTCAGGATAATGTCGGGTTTGATCTGGGTCAGACTTTCGTAGTCCAGCCCCATAGCGCTCAGAGTGTCAGGCGGTAGATTGGCGACGACCACATCGGCCGTCGCAACCAGTTTCTTCACAATTTCGCGCCCCTCAGGTTTCATCGGGTTCAGCGTCAGGCCCCGCTTGTTGCGCCCGAGCTGCAGAAACATGGCGCCATCGCCGGTGTCAGTGACCGGAGAGACGAAGCGGTCTTCCGAGCCGTCAACTTTTTCGATGCGGATGACGTCGGCACCAAGATCTGCCAGGAGTGTCGCGCAGTAAGGGCCCGCGATATAGCGCCCGAAGTCTAACACCCTGATGCCTTCTAACACTTTGCTCATGTGCTTATTTCCTGTTGAAAAACTGAAGCAACGGACAACTGGTAATCCGCCGGGAAAGCTGAGTCTACCACAAGAGCCTGTTCAGCCTGACCCGCGCGGGTTGCCAGCGATTATCCAGCTCAGCGTCCTGTTGAATAGGGAGTTGCTGCAGGTCCTTGAGCCCGGCAGGGGTGCGGTATACTCTGGGCGAGGCGCCATCCGGTAATTCCACGAACGCCGCTGTCATCGCGTCCCCAACAGATGAGGCAGCACGGGCAAAGGTGCGAGTGGATCGCCGGCTGTCCGCTGACGGGGCAAAATATGCCGCGGGCTCTGTGACTCAAACAATTCGAGACCATTCAATGACTCAGTATTATTCACGCGTTTGCAAAATTCCCTTCCTGTTGGCTTCAGTGACTTGGTGCTTGTTGGCCGGTCCGGCGCTTGCTCAGGATATTGTCCATCCGGGCTATGAAGTTGCCCCCGAACGCAGAACGACCGGCATCGGTAAGTTTTACATGGGGCGGGAGATTTCATTCGTCATGGGGCATCAGGCTGCGCAGTGGCTGAACCGGCCGAGCCGGATTCAGGAGGAAATGCCGGATCAGGTTGTGGCGAACATGGGGCTTGCAGCCGACGATGTGGTCGCTGACATCGGCGCCGGGTCCGGCTACTTTTCATTTCGCATTGCGGCTCTGGTACCGGAGGGTAAGGTGCTGTCGGTAGACATTCAGCCAGAAATGCTGCAGCTCATCGAGCAGCAGAAAGCGCAAAACCGCATCGAGAACGTTGAGGGAGTGCTCGGTGAGATCGATGATCCTAATTTGCCGGCTGAATCCATTGACGCAGCAATCATGGTAGATGCCTACCACGAATTTTCCCATCCCTTTGAAATGATCAATGGCATTTATCAGGCGCTGCGTCCGGGTGGCCGGATTTTCCTCCTCGAATATCGGGGCGAGGACCCCTCCGTGCCGATCCGTCCTTTACATAAGATGACCGAAGAGCAGGTTGTCAAAGAAATGAGTGTCTTCGGTCTGGAATGGACAGAGACTCTCGATTTTTTGCCCTGGCAGCACATGATGATTTTTACCAAGCGCGGGTAAGCCATTCCCCGGGTGTTCCGTAGCCCTGTGTTCTTCCGGCTGTCCGCTTTGCTGAAAATCGTCACGGGTTTGTTCCTTGAGCGTCGGATGCAGCTGCGTTGGCCAGACCCATGCCCCGGCCCGAAACGTCGGGCGTCGTTTGCGGGCAATTCCCGAAAAAGGGATAATTGTCCCTGAAATGGCAGCGGCCCGGCCGGGGTGTTCTGATGAATGCTACCGGTCATTGCCCGTCTGAAGTATTCCCAAAGTGCGATTGAGGAACATCATGCAACGTGAATCAATGGAAGTTGACGTAGTCATTGTAGGGGCCGGTCCGGCAGGTCTTGCGACTGCCTGTAAATTGCTGCAGCTGGCGCAGGCCGGTGAACGTGAGTTAACGGTTTGTGTGCTGGAAAAAGGCTCAGAAATTGGCGCTCATATCCTCTCCGGAGCAGTTTTCGAACCCAGCGCGCTGACGGAGTTGTTTCCGGATTGGAAAGAGCGGGGCGCTCCCCTGCAAACAGCCGTCACCAAGGATGAGATCTATTACCTCGGCGGCAGCGAATCGTCCTTTAAGTTTCCGGGTCCACTGGTTCCCCGAACCATGGACAACCATGGCAACTACATCATCTCCCTCGGAAATTTGTGTGCCTGGCTGGGTGAGCAGGCGATGGAGCTGGGTGCTGAGGTGTTTCCGGGTTTTGCGGCCGCTGAAATCCTCTACCATGAAGACGGAAGCGTTAAAGGGGTTGCCACCGGCGATATGGGGGTTTCTGCCGACGGTGAGCAGAAAGCGTCCTTCGAGCCCGGTTTTGAATTCCACGCCAAGTACACCATTTTTGCCGAAGGTTGCCGGGGGCATCTGGGTAAAGAGCTCATTGCGCGCTACCGCCTTGATGAGCACTCAGATCCACAACATTACGGTATCGGCATTAAAGAGGTGTGGGAAATACCGGAAGAGAAGCACGAAGAGGGGTTAGTGGTCCACACCGCCGGTTATCCGATGATCGGTGATTCCTATGCCGGGAGCAGCGGCGGATTCTTGTATCACACACAAGGCAATCAGGTGTCGCTCGGGCTTATTGTCGATCTGGGCTACAGCAACCCGCATATCAGCCCATTCGATGAGTTTCAGAAGTACAAACAGCATCCGGTGATCAGGCAGTATCTCGAAGGCGGTAAGCGCCTGAGCTACGGCGCGCGGGCGATCATCAAAGGCGGCTTGAATTCACTGCCGAAGATGACTTTCCCGGGCGGCCTGCTGATCGGTTGCGACGCCGGCACTCTGAATGCCGCTAAAATCAAAGGCAGTCATACCGCCATGTGGTCGGGTATATTGGCGGCTGAATCCCTGTTTGAGGCGTTGGGGTCAGAAGATTCTGCTGCTGAAATCAGTGAATATACAGCCAGATTCAAAAACTCCGATCTGTACCGCGAATTACACCAGACCCGGAATTTCAGCGCAGGATTTCACAAGTTCGGATTCTGGCTGGGAAGTGCCCTTGCCTTTGTTGAGCAGAATATCTTCTTCGGTAAGTTTCCTTTCACGGTGCGTGACAGAACGGAAGACCACGCGCAACTCAGATTGGCGTCAGACAGTCCCCGCATTGACTATCCGAAACCGGATGGAGTGATCACCTTTGATAAGCTGTCATCGGTATTTCTGTCCAATACGAATCACGCTGAGGATCAGCCCTGTCATTTGCGCCTCGCGGATGTCTCCGTTCCGCTGGAGGTAAACCTGCCGAAATACGATGAGCCTGCACAGCGTTACTGCCCAGCCGGCGTCTACGAGGTCGTTGAGGAAGCGGAAGGTGGCAAACGCTTTCAGATCAATTCTCAGAATTGTGTTCACTGCAAAACCTGTGACATCAAGGATCCTTCCCAGAACATTACCTGGGTCGTGCCTGAGGGCGGGGGTGGCCCCAGTTACCCCGGGATGTGATTAGTCACGCCGGGCATGAACGTAGCAACATGAAACAGAATCAGTTCGCGACTGGGGTTGGTTTCTTGAAGAGCTACTGCGTAACGGCTTCTTACAGACATTTTACTCAGCGGACTCTCAGGGCTTCTCCTGATGCTGGTCGGGCACAGCGCTTTCGTCTCGTGCCGCGCAGGGCGCTGCAAAGATTTAAGGTACAGATGGCAACCCGTGGTGTTCAACGACTGCTCTGGCTTTTTGCTGTTGGCATGCTTTCAACGGCCTGTTCGAGCATTGATCTCGAAACCGGATTTGTCAGGGACCGGCAACTCGAAGCCGAGATAATTTCCCAGACCACCGATGCCTATCCTGAAATTGATCCCCTCTACATCAGCGCTGACATCACAGGGATGCTCGATAGGCTGATCGCGAAGAATGACAGTCCCGCGCTGCGCATTGCCAAGATACAGACCCTGTTGTTCAACGAGCGCTATCTGAATCTTCAGTACTCCGAATCCCAGACTCTCACAGCCGATGAGGTGTTCAGATCCCGCCGGGGAAATTGTCTTTCGGTGATGAATTTGTATATCGCCATGGCGCGCTATGCCGGCATCGACGCGGCGTTTCAAACGGTCGCGGTCAGGCCTGAATGGGATAAGCGAGGTGAGCTGCTGATTCTGAGTCGCCATATTAATGCCTCAGGCAGCCTGGGTTACAAACGTAAATACATCGTGGATTTCACGCCTGAAATTCAACTCCAACAGCTGACCGCTAAAACTGTCAGTGATCTTCACGCGCGGGCGCTGTTCTTCAACAATCTGGGCGCTGAAGCGCTGGTGTCTGAAGAGTTGGAGTCAGCGCTGGAATATTTTAAAAATGCGCTGTTTCTGCAGCCCGACCTGGCCATTGCCTGGAATAACATCGGAGCTGCCTATAATCGCGCGGGAGAGGCTGAGCTGGCTGAATACAGCTACCACATGGCCTTCTGGCACGAAAACGATAATGCCACGGCGGTAAATAATCTGGCCAAGCACTATCGAAATGCCGGCGCGCTGGATACCGCGGAGCAATATGAGCTGGCTATCCAGCAATTCAATGAGCGAAATCCTTATTACCATTTCGGAAGGGGACAGATGGCCCTCGAAGCAAAGGATTTCTTGCTCGCGCGGGATTCATTTTTAAATGCCCTGCGGCTGAAAGAAACTGAACCGGATTTTTACAGCGCGCTGGCACAGGTGCATGTCGAAATGGGTGAAGAGCTCAGAGCCGCAGAGCTGCGGCAAAGAGCCGAAGCGGTGCTGGTAAGCGATGCAGCGATCTATCAGCCGAGTTCAGATAAGCTGCGTTTGATTGATTCATCAGGGATTATCGGCGAAGGCCGGGCCGGAAGCACGATCAGGCTGGACCAGTTCAACAATCAGCCCTGGTGAGCGTCTGTCATCATTTCCGACAGACTCTCGCTTAGGAGCCCGCGTTGAGTTGCGGGTCGCGCCAGTATCGCGTGCCCTTGATGGTCGCCTGTAAGGCCAGGCCAGACTGTGTCATCTGATAGACTGTAACATTGTCTACGATAGCTTCGCCGCCAACTGCGGCCCCCAGATCACCAGCTTTTGCCGCAGCGTCAGCTTGTCCACCAATTGAAATGCCGACGTCCAGAAAGCGCTCGAGTGCTGCGCGGTCATGGAATACAAAAACCGCTCTGAAATCTTTGATGCCTGCGCCCAGACCAATCCCGACCTCGCCCATTCGCATGAAAGTTTCTACACCGGTTTCGTTGTCCCTGACGACGCCCAGTCCGCCGCCGAAACTCGCCAGGATCAGATTGACGTTGGCATTGGTGAATACGGCGTAACCTGCAGCGCTGTCGATCTGCACTCTGGTATCAGGCTTGAGTCCGTAGAGCTCAGCCAGCACCTCTTGGCGCATAGTCAGCACGTTCTGGCGGCGCTGTTCGAGGCTTGCGTCTCCGAGGCCCGTGGCCGTGCAGTTGATCAGGATCGCGATTAAGGGCAATAAAAGGCTGTATTTAAGGCGAGTCATGAGAAGTGTCCTTGGTGCAACAGTCCGACAAATGGTTTCCTCGGTTTTATCAGCTGCTTCGCCGCAGGGCGAAGTCGACCATCTGGTCGAGCGTCTCGCGATACCGGGAATCCGGCAAGAAGGACAAGCAGGCTTTGGCCTGTGTCGCCTGTTGTTCGGCTCTGTCCAGCGTATAGGCAATACCCCCTGACTTGAGTACGATCTCAATCACCTGGTGCAGTTGTTCAGCGTCAGGCGATTCTGCAGCCAGGCATGCCTTGATGAGCGCCTGTTCGTCAGCCGGGCAGTGGGTCATCGCAAACAGCAGTGGCAGGGTCGATTTTCCCTCGGCGAGATCATCTCCCAGGTTTTTGCCCATGGCTTCAGCTTCACCCTGATAATCGAGGACGTCATCGATCAGTTGAAAGGCCGTGCCGATATGCATCCCGAAGCGACCCAAAGCTTCGGCGGTCGCCGCCTCTGCGTTGGCCAGTATCGCGCCACATTCAGCTGCTGCTTTAAACAGAATCGCGGTTTTGTTTTCAATGACGCGCATGTAGTCACGCTCAGTAGGTTGCGGGTTGGATTTCGCCAGCAATTGCAGAACCTCACCTTCAGCAATTTTGTTGGTGGTGTTGGCCATGATTTCCATGATGCTCAGATTGCCAATGCTGACCAGCACCTGAAATGCCCGTGAGTAAATGAAATCTCCGACAAGCACGCTGGATGGATTGTTCCAGGCGGCATTAACGGTTGGTCTGCCGCGGCGCAGGGTGGACATATCCACGACGTCATCGTGCAGGAGGGTTGCGGTGTGGATGAATTCGATCACCGCAGCCATCGAAATGTGCTGGTCTGTCTTGATTCCGCACGCTTTCGCAGTCAACAGCACCAACAAAGGGCGAAGTCGTTTTCCTCCGGCATCGACTATATAGTGGCCGATGCTTTCAACCAGTTCGACTTCGGAGTAGAGCTGGTCGATAACAAACTGGTTCACCGCATTAAAATCGGCCGAGACGACTGATCTGAGTTGTTCGGACATGGCGCGTTTCAAAAAGTATGTGAGGTCAAACGGTTGGCTTGAAGAATCCGGTGCATGCTAGGGAGCCTGAAGAAGACTGTCAAGACAGTCATCAAAGCTGCAAGTCGAGCAATTTCGCGGGCTCTGGGGCAACTCAGGGCAGGCAAATAGCATGCGATAGCGCTTGCCTCCGGCAGGGGTATCCCGTAAAATGCCGGCCCCTATGGAAATGGGTGATTCCATTCCCGACAGGTATCGGAGAAAGTTATGTACGCGGTAATTGAAAGCGGTGGCAAACAGCACCGAGTGACGGAAGGCGAGATACTCCAGCTTGAGAAGCTGGACGCTGGTGCCGGTGATGAAGTCACCTTCGACCGGATTCTGATGGTCGGCGAAGGGGAGTCGGTAAAAATTGGCACGCCTTATGTTGAAGGTGGTCAGGTGACTGCTGAAGTACTGAAACAGGGCCGCGGCAGCAAGGTAAAAATCGTCAAATTCAACCGGCGTAAGCATTTTCAGAAAACTCAGGGCCACCGCCAGAGTTTTACCGAAGTGAAAATCACTGGCATCAAAGGCTAGGCTGACACGGGATCAGGAGTGAACCATGGCACATAAAAAGGCAGGCGGTAGTACCAATAACGGTCGCGATTCCATATCCAAACGCTTGGGCGTCAAGCTTTTTGGCGGGCAGGAAGTGAAAGCCGGGAACATTATCGTTCGACAGCGGGGCACCAAATTTCATCCGGGTGAAAACGTGGGTTGCGGCAAGGATCACACACTCTTTGCCAAGGCGAACGGCGTGGTTCGATTCGCTGAGAAGGGCCCGCACAATCGGAAATTTGTCAGCGTCGAGACGGCTTAAAACGTCACCAGTTTCCGAAAAGCCCCGTCAGTCGACGGGGCTTTTTTGTTTGTGCTGAGCTCACCAGGAGTCGGCCGGGATTCGGTTTATGAAATTTGTTGACGAAGCAGAAATCAAGGTCGAGGCTGGAAAAGGCGGAAATGGCTGTCTCAGCTTTCGGCGTGAAAAGTACATCGAGAAAGGCGGGCCCGACGGTGGCGACGGCGGGGACGGAGGCAGTGTCTTTCTGCAGGCCGATGCGTCCCTGAATACGCTGGTCGACTTCAGATTCCAGCCGCGTTACCGGGCGCAACCTGGCCAGCCTGGCCAGGGCCGTAACTGCACCGGAAGAGGGGGTGAAGATCTGCTGGTCAAGGTGCCGGTTGGCACCAGCGTTATCGATATCGACACCGAAGAGCTGATCGCAGATCTGGAAACGGCTGACCAGCGGGTAATGGTGGCGAAAGGGGGGTTCCACGGTCTCGGGAACACCCGCTTTAAGTCAAGCACCAACAGGGCTCCGCGGCAAACAACTGAAGGTACAGCGGGTGAGATGCGTACCCTGCAGTTGCAGTTGCGGCTGGTGGCAGATGTCGGCTTGCTGGGCTTGCCTAACGCCGGCAAGTCAACGCTTATTCGCTCTGTATCTGCCGCCCGGCCAAAAGTCGCTGATTATCCGTTTACCACTTTGGTGCCGAATCTCGGGGTGGTGAGCCTGGGACTTGAGCGCAGTTTTGTCATGGCGGATATCCCCGGCTTGATCGAGGGCGCCTCTGAGGGGGCCGGTCTGGGCTTTCGTTTCCTGAAGCATCTGTCCCGCACGCGACTTCTGTTGCATCTGATTGATGCGCTTCCTGTCGATGGCAGTGATCCGGTAAGCAATGCTGCGGCCATTGTCGAAGAGCTTCAGAATTTCAGTCCGACGCTGGCCCAGAAAGAGCGGTGGCTGGTGGTTAACAAAATTGACCTGCTGCAGCCGTCTGACCGAGAAGCGCTGATCCGCGAACTCCGTGACAGGCTGAGCTGGGATGGGGAGATCCTGGCGATTTCTGCTTTGAACAGCGAGGGCTGCGATCAACTTTGCGCCCGACTCATGGATTCTATCGAAGCCCACCGGGCGAGAATAAAGGCGGATGACGCCTATCGTGAGCTTCATCGGGAGCGCGAACAGGCGATGGCGTTTGAGATCAGACGCAGTATTGAGAACGCCCGTGCCCGCCGTCGCGGCAAGTCTGAAGAGAAATTTGAATTGGACGACTGGTATGACATGGAGTGAGCACATGCGCAGTCACAGAACACAAAGGCCATGAACAGGGATAAATTCACTCAGGGCAAACGCTGGGTTGTCAAAGTCGGAAGCTCGCTGGTTACCAATGACGGGCTGGGGCTTGACCGCAGGGCAATTGCAGACTGGGCAAGACAGCTGGTCTGCCTCAAGGCGACCGGTATGCAACTTGTGCTCGTGTCCAGTGGCGCGGTGGCAGAAGGCGTCAGCCGCCTGGGCCTGACTGAGCGCCCTCGCGAGATTCATTTGCAGCAGGCTGCTGCCGCGGTGGGGCAGATGGGGGTTATTCAGGCCTATGAAAGCTGCTTCATGGAGCACGAGGTGCGTGCAGCCCAGATCTTGCTAAGTCACGAGGATCTGTCTGATCGTACCCGTTATCTCAACGCCCGTAGCACTCTGCAAACGCTACTGGAACTGGGTGCGATGCCGGTGGTTAATGAAAATGATACGGTCGCCACGGCAGAGCTGTGCTTCGGTGATAACGACACGCTGGCGGCGCTTGTGGCGAATCTGATTAATGCTGATGGTCTGGTTATTCTCACCGATCAGGAGGGTCTGTTTACAGCAGATCCCCGCGTGGCTGCTGATGCGCGCCTGGTTCCGAGTGCGGCGGCGAACGATCCAAGTCTGGCCGACATGGCAGGAGCCGGCGGCAGTCTGGGTCGGGGTGGCATGCAGTCAAAACTGAATGCTGCGAAACTGGCAGCCCGGTCCGGTACCGACACGGTGATCGCCAGAGGCAGGTTAACCGATGTCCTGATGCGTCTTGCGAAGGGCGAGGAGCTGGGCACGCATCTGTATGCTGACAGTGAGCCAATGACGGCTCGAGAGCAGTGGTTGGCGGGTCAACTGAGCCTGGCAGGAACATTGGTTCTCGACCCCGGAGCTGTCGAGGTGCTGCGGCATTCAGGTCGGAGTCTGTTGGCGGTCGGAATTCAGAGTGTCTCCGGCAGTTTTCTCCGCGGCGATGTGGTGGCCTGTCACGATCACCAGGGCGTGGAGATAGCGCGCGGGTTGGTGAATTATGACGCGGTGGAAGTTTCCCGTCTCTGTGGTAAGAACAGCGATCAGATCGAGAGCCTGCTGGGCTATGTTGGTGAGGAAGAGATCATCCATCGCGACAACCTGATCCTACTCTGAAGGGCAAAAAAAACCGGCGTATGCCGGTTTTTTTTCTGAATGCTGCTTACTGCATGCCCTTCACGGCGGCATTCAGCCGGCTTTTGTGCCGGGCGGCCTTATTTTTGTGAATAATGCCCTTATCCGCCATGCGATCAATGACCGGAACCGCTTCACTGTAGGCAGTCGCCGCAGCGCTCTGATCGCCGCCGGCGATGGCCGCGTCAACTTTTTTAATGTAGGTGCGCACCATCGAACGGAAGGATGCATTATGTCGACGTCGCGATTCCCCCTGACGGGCTCTTTTGCGGGCTTGTGGAGAGTTGGCCAATTGTAGCTCCTTGTTACTGTCTTCCGAATCTGCTCCGATTGAGCGGATTTAAACTGGTGATTCAGCGCGGCTCAGTTGCACGCCGCGGTAAAGGGGCGACACTATGCCGTTTTCAGCTTTTGATGTCAATATTTCGGATGCGCTGAGTGGCTTTTCTCAGTTAGTAAAATATATAATAAAATCAACAATTAACCAGTTTAAGTTAACTGAGCATGTAGTCTTTCGGATCTGCAGAGAGGCGATCCATGCATCGAACCAATTCCGCGTATGAGCAGTGACCAGCCAGCCACCGGACCCTCGGAGTCCCCCGGACAGACTTCCAGTGAAGGCTTGCTCCGTTCAAGCGGGGTAACGGGTTCCATGACTCTGATTTCTCGGGTCCTCGGGCTGGTCCGGGATATCGTCATCGCGCGGCTGTTTGGCACTTCCGATGCCACGGATGCGTTTTTTCTGGCAAATAAAATTCCGAACTTCATGCGAAGGTTGTTTGCCGAGGGCGCATTCAGCCAGGCCTTCGTGCCGATCTTGTCGGAATACCGAAGTCAGAAGCCACTCGAAGCCGTTCAGAACCTGATTGGCGCGACCGCTGCGAGTCTCGGTGGTTTTCTACTCATCATCACGCTGTTGGTTGTGATTGCAGCGCCCTATCTGGCAGTTCCGATTGCGTACGGATTTACGGATGAACCGGAAAAATTTGCCCTTTTCGTGCAGATGCTGCGAATAACCTTCCCCTATTTATTACTGATCTCTCTGACCGCTTTGTGCAGTGCCATACTCAACAGTTACGGCCGGTTCGCTGTGCCGGCCCTGACTCCGGCGCTGCTGAATGTCTCGCTGATCGGCTGCTCCGTGCTGCTGGCCCCCTATCTGCGGCAGCCGGAGCTGGCCCTGGCTTGGGCTGTCCTGATCGCAGGATTTGCTCAGTTACTGTTTCAGCTGCCTTTTCTGGCCCGTCTGCGCCTGGTGCCGGTGCCCCGACCTAACCGAGATAAAGAGGGTGTGTCGCGCATCAAGCAGCTGATGCTGCCGGCGCTGTTCGGAGTTTCTGTCAGTCAGATCAATTTACTGCTGGATACCGTGATCGCCTCCTTGCTGGTCACCGGCAGCGTTTCCTGGCTGTATTATTCCGACCGCCTGATGGAGTTGCCGCTGGGCACTTTTGGTATTGCCATTGCGATCGTTGTCCTGCCGAGCCTGTCGCGGCATCACGCCGAATCTTCTTCTGAAGCGTTCTCTGAAACCCTAGACTGGGCGTTGAGGCTGGTAGTCCTGATTGCGATGCCGGCAACCATCGGGCTCTTGGTGCTGGCGGAGCCACTGCTGATCACCCTGTTCCAGAATCAGAATTTCCCGGTCGAGGATGTTGTCAGTTCGGCCGGGAGCTTGCGGGCATATGCTGTTGGCTTGCTGGCTTTCATGGGGGTGAAGATTTTTGCCCCGGGCTTTTACGCGAGGCAGGACACGACAACGCCTGTGCGAATCGGGGTGATTGCGATGTCAGCCAATATGGTCCTTAATCTGCTGTTTTACCTCGGTGGTTGGGCCCATGTCGGTCTGGCGCTTGCCACGAGTCTTGCCGCGTACCTTAACGCCGGAGGGCTGTTGTTGATGCTGAAGCGCTCAGGCGTCTTTCGGTTGCATCCAGGCTGGCCCCGCTTTCTTTTCCAGGTGTTGCTGGCAAATGTGATCATGATGATTTTTGTTTTCTATGGTTCGGGTTCCTGGTCTGAGTGGCTGGAGTGGTCTGTCTTGGAACAGGTTGTCAGGCTGATCTTTCTGGTGCTTGCCGGAATCGCGATTTATCTCGCTGTTCTGTTTGCAACGGGTATGCGTTGGTCGCAGTTCAATCGTTAGAGATAACAAGAAATCCATCGCCTGTGATTTATCGAAGCAGGTTGTGATACAGGGCAGATGATTGGCAAACTGAGACAGTAGATCCGCGACAAAATGTTCAGCCATAGCACCCCGGAGCAGAGTGCCTGTCAGGTGAAAAAAATTTACTCAAACAACAATATCGCTCTGGTCTGGCATGTGAAAAACATGCTGGAGCAGCAGGGGATTGAAGTAGAAACGAGGAATGACCGCCTGTATTCCGTGGCCGGGGAGTTGCCGGTAACCGAATGCATGGGAGAGGTGTGGGTGGTCAGCGCGCTCTATTACCAGACAGCTGAGCGACTGGTGAGCGAAATGGAGTTAGCCAGCCTGCCCGAATTCGATGCCTGGGTCTGTCATGCGTGTCACGAAAAAGTTGATGGCACTTTTGCGGTTTGCTGGAACTGTCAGGCTGCGCCAGCAGATCCCGCTGTCGGGGCATCGGAGTAAATCAGAAATTACTGCCACCGGCTTCATGCCGTATGCAAGATCTGATTCAGGCAGCGAACAGCCAATGTCTGCTTATGCCCGCCATCAGGCTCTTGACATAAATTTTCCGGTAGCAGTGTTCACTTTAACTGTTTCACCCGGCGCTAAATATTCGGGGACCTGAATTTCAAGGCCGGTTGACAGAATTGCCGTCTTGCTCCGGTTGGTCGCTGAGGAGCCGGTTACGGCCGGTGGCGTGTCGACAACTTCAAGATTCACTGACTGAGGCAGCTCAACGGCAACCAGGTTGCCCTCAACAATGAGGGCGATGATGTCTTCCTGCTGTTCGACCAGATAGGGAATTTGCTCATCTATCTGGCTGGCTCCCAGACCATATTGAGTAAAATCTTCCATATCCATAAAGTAATAGATTTCGCCGTCGCGATAGGAGTACTGGACGGCTATTCTTGCGCAGTCTGCTTCTTTAAGTACATCTTCACCTTTGAAAGAGCTGTCCAGCTTCTGGCCCGTCTTCAGATTGTTAAAGCGGATCTTATAGAGAGTGGAAGCGCCCCTTGAGGACGGCGATTTAGCTTCCAACGTCTTTACGATATGTGGAAATCCATCGATTTCCACTATCATGCCTTTTTTCAGTTCACTTGCTTTGGGCATGGCGTATTCCTCTTTTGATGCAGTGTGTCAGGCCATAAGCACTGTCGAACTCTCCTTGGCCCTGAGCAGTGCGAACGTTAAAGCAAAGCCTGCTGATGTACAATGACATCGGAATAAATCCGGATTTTCTTTGAGTTGGTTCCTGATTTACCCCATAATCCCCGCCTTCCCGATATCGGAGTAACCATGGCAAACGCAGAGAGCAATGAGGTTCATAACCTGCACATCACAGGGTTTGAACACCTGCCCACGCCCGATGAATTGCGGCAGGAGTTTGCCCTTCAGGGCCAGGCTTTGGCGACAGTCCGAGAGGGTCATCGGGCAGTGAAAGGTGTTCTGGAGCGCACCGACCCGCGCCTGATCGTCGTTGTTGGACCGTGCTCGATCCACAATCCGGATGAGGCAATGCAGTACGCCCGCTTGCTGAAGCCGCTGGCGGACGAGCTGTCTGATGAGTTGCTAGTCCTGATGCGGGTGTATTTCGAAAAGCCGAGAACGTCGGTCGGCTGGGAAGGTTTAATTTACGATCCGTTTCTCGATGGCAGTCACAAGATTGATCAGGGACTGCGTATCGGTCGAAAACTGATGCTGGAGATCGCTGAGCTGGGCCTGCCGATCGCGATTGAAGCGCTCGATCTGATCTCACCTCAGTACCTGCAGGATCTTGTGAGCTGGACAGCAATCGGTGCCCGGACAACGGAGTCGCCCACCCATCGCAAGCTGGCCAGCGGTATCTCCTCGGCTATCGGCTTTAAGAATAACGTAGACGGTGATCTTTCGGTGGCGATCAACGGCATTCGATCAGCATCAGCAAACCACAGTTTTATCAGCGTCACCGGTGAGGGGCGCGTTGCAGTATTCCGCACAGAAGGCAATCCGCATTGCCATGTCATTCTGCGCGGTGGAAAGGCCCCTAACTATCAGCCGGAATTTGTGGCGCAATGTGAGGCTGAGCTGCGCAAAGCCGGTCACGCTGAAAATCTCATGATTGATTGTAGTCACGGGAACTCACAGAAAGACCCGGCCAGACAGCGGGAGGTGCTCGACTCTGTTGCCGAGCAGATCGGCCAGGGCAACCGTTCCATCATCGGCGTGATGCTTGAAAGCAATCTGGAAGAGGGCAATCAGCCGATCCCTGATGATCTGGCAGAAATCCGCCCGGGCGTCTCAGTTACCGACGCCTGCATCAGCTGGACGACAACTGAGACGGTCCTGCGGGCATTTGCCGAAGCCATCCGCGGCCCGCTAAAGTCGCGAGCAGTCTGACTGCGCAGGCGATTGCGTCCGGCCTCAACGAACGGTTGAGCGCTCAGCCATCCGGGCTGCCACAGATGTTCTGAAATCAGGTCAGTGACTCAGAGAACCGCTTTTATACTTTCAACCAGATAGTCAATGTTATCGTCATTAATGCTGGCAATATTGATCCGGCTGGAACCTACCAGATAGATACTGTACTGCTGGATCAAAGTCTGGATCTGGTCTTTGTTGACGCCCAGAAATGAGAACATGCCTTTCTCTTGCTCGATGAAGCTGAAGTCCCGGTCAACTCCGGCGCTCTGGAGTCTTGCGACCAGCAGCGCGCGCAGGCTGTTGATCCGGTCGCGTATTTCCTTGAGTTCAGCGTCCCAGTCGCTGCTGAGTTCAGGGCTTTCCATGATGGTCTGCACGATGGCTGCGCCATGATCCGGTGGCATGGAGTAATTGGCCCGCGCCGCAGCTGCGAGCAGTGTGGTTGCTGCTGCAGTGGCTTCAGCGGTCTCGCAGATAAGCGTGAGCGCTCCGGTGCGTTCGCGATAAAGACCAAAATTTTTAGAGCAGGAACTCACGACGATCAGTTCTGGCAAAGACTCTGCGAGTAGCCTGACGCCATATACATCCGCATCGAGGCCGTCCCCCAGACCCTGATAGGCGAGATCTATGAATACCGTAAAACCCCGAGCCAGTGCCGCTTCTTTCACCGCCTGCCACTGCTCGATGGTCAGGTCAGCTCCGCTTGGATTGTGGCAACACCCGTGCAGCAACACCAGATCACCTTTCGGTATCTGACGCAGGCACTCCAGCATTTCGTCAAACTTAACAGCGTGGGTGTCATAGTCATAATACGGATATTGCTTGAATTGAAGTCCGGCTGAGCCAAGCAGAGGGATGTGGTTCGCCCAGGTCGGATCACTCACCCAGACAGTTGCATCCGGATTGGCCTGACGAATGAACTCGGCGGCAATGCGAAGTCCGCCGCAACCGCCGGGAGTTTGTACGGTGACCCGGCGATCGGCGAGCGATTGCTTGAGCGTGTTACCCAGCAGCAGGCTGGCAACTATCTCATTGTACCCGGCAGCACCAGTAGGGGCGACATAGGCCTTGCTGTCCTGTGAGGCAACCAGAATTTCTTCCGCTCTTTTCACCGCGCGCATCACCGGTGTCCTGCCGTTGGCATCTTTGTAGATGCCTACGCCCAGGTCGACTTTAGAAGGGTTAGTGTCGGCGCGGTAGGCAGCTGACAGGCCAAGAATAGGATCCGGTGGAAGCGACTGGAGTGATTGGAACATGCTGGAGTCTCTATCTGCGTTGGTACGCTTTAAGGGTGTTCTGAAGTAAGGAGGCGCGAGTCATCGGGCCGACACCTCCGGTAACAAAGGTGATATATGAACATTTGTCCTTAACCTGTTCAAAGTCGACATCACCGACATTGCGGAACCCGGATTTGCGTGTGTTGTCCGGTACCCGGGTCTGGCCCACGTCGATCACGACTGCGCCGTCCTTGACCATATCGGCAGTGACAAATTCAGTTCTGCCGATGGCCACGATCAGGATGTCTGCGCTGGCACACAGTGCCTTGAGGTTTTTCGTCCTGCTGTGCGCAAGGGTGACCGTTGCGTTGCCGGGGTTGGTGTTGCGCGACATCAGCACTGCGATGGGCGTGCCGACGATGTTGCTGCGGCCCAGCACCACGCAGTGCTTTCCTTCGGTTTCAATCTCATAGCGTCTGAGTAGTTCCATGATGCCGTTGGGTGTGGCCGAGACAAACGTCGGTAGCCCGAGGCTGAGGTTGCCGACATTTTCCGGGCAGAACCCATCGACGTCCTTCTTTGGATCGATCGCCAGGATCACGTTATTTTCGTTAATCTGTGAGGGCAGTGGCAGTTGCACAATAAACCCGTCAATAGCGTCATTGCTGTTGAGTTCGTCGATTTTTGCCAGCAACTCCGCCTCGGTTGTACTCGCCTTCATCCTGACCGTTGTTGAGCCGAAACCCACTTCCTCACAATCGCGGACTTTCATGCCAACATAGTTCTGACTGGCGCCATCATCACCGACGAGCACAGCTGCCAGATGAGGAGGGCGCTTGCCGGCGGCTACGATGGCTTCGACCTCCAGGGCGATCTCCTGGCGTATTTGTTGAGAACAGGCGGTTCCGTCGAGTAACTGCATCGTGGTTAATCCAAGTGAGGTTATGGGGTCTGGCCGCCCGGCAGACGCGCAAAGAGATGCGTGAGTCGGTGAGCGTTTAACGGGTCGGTATGTTAAATGACGCGCTGGTGCAGCTCAAGCCGGGTATCACCAGTGCCCTGAGTTTTCCATGGATAGCCAGGGTTCAGCAGGGGGCAGAGGTTCTCCCTGCTGCAGTAATTCAATGGAGATATTGTCGGGGGATCTGACAAATGCCATGCGACCGTCGCGAGGAGGACGATTGATCGTGACACCGTGGTCTAAGAGACGCTGACAGAGTGCGTAAATGTCTTCCACAGCATAGGCCAGATGGCCGAAATTGCGGCCTTCCCCATAGTCTTCAAGTTCCCAGTTATAAGTCAGTTCTACCTGAGCCGTTTCATCACCGGGGGCGGCGAGAAAAACCAAAGTAAAACGCCCCTGCTCACTGTCATATCGACGCAGCTCTTTCAGGCCAAGCGTGTTGCAGTAAAAATCCAGTGAGCTGTCCAGGTCACTCACTCTGACCATCGTGTGGAGATATTTCATCAAACTGTCCTTCTGCTGTTGTGACTTTAGCGTATGGCAAAGCTAGTAAATCACCACTGACCGGATGCTCTCGCCAGCATGCATCAGATCAAACGCCTGATTGATGTCTTCTAATGGCATTGTGTGGGTAATCAGCGGATCGATGTCGATTTTGCCATCCATGTACCAATCCACAATCTTCGGTACGTCAGTGCGTCCCCGTGCACCACCAAAAGCCGTACCGCGCCAGCTTCTGCCGGTGACCAGTTGGAACGGTCGGGTCGCGATTTCCTGCCCTGCGCCGGCTACACCGATGATGAAAGACTCGCCCCAGCCTTTGTGACAGCATTCGAGAGCCTGTCGCATGGTGTGGACGTTGCCAATGCATTCGAAAGAGTAATCAACGCCGCCACCAGTCAGATCGATGATTGCTTCGGTAACGTTTTTGACGGCAGCGGGGTCAATGAAGTCAGTCATGCCGAACTTCCGCCCAAGGCTTTCGCGCTGCGGATTGATGTCTATTCCGATGATCCGGTCTGCACCCACCATGCGGGCGCCTTGAATGACGTTGAGACCGATACCGCCTAAACCGAACACTGCGACGGTGCTGCCGGGTTCTACCTTGGCATCGAAGGCGACGGCGCCAACGCCGGTTGTGACTCCGCAGCCGATATAGCACACCTTATCAAACGGGGCATCTTGCCGAATTTTCGCCAAGGCAATCTCTGGCAGGACGGTGTAATTGGAGAAGGTCGAGCAGCCCATGTAATGCAGAATGGGCTGACCGTCCAGTGAAAACCGGCTGGTCCCGTCCGGCATCAGGCCCTGACCCTGGGTGGCACGGATAGACTGGCATAAATTGGTCTTGGGGTGCAGGCAGAAGTCGCATTGCCGGCACTCCGGGGTGTAAAGGGGAATCACGGCATCGCCCGGCTTCAACGAACTCACGCCGCTGCCGACTTCAACCACGATGCCGGCGCCTTCATGTCCCAGGATGGCGGGAAAAGCGCCTTCCGGATCGTCTCCGGAGAGCGTGAAGGCATCGGTATGGCAAACGCCTGTGGCTTTGATCTCGACCAGCACCTCGCCGGCTTTAGGCCCTTCCAGATCTACTTCTGCTATCTCCAGAGCGTCTCCTGCAGCAAAAGCGATAGCGGCACGGGTTTTCATAGGGCACGTCCTCGTCTGAGCGATCCGGTTGCTGGTGCTTAAATCATGGGCTCGGCTCACCCTGTGAGCGAGCGCTTCAGTGGTTGATTGTAAGTGAGTCTGCGCAGCTGGCCAATGCCTGGCTGGCTGTGATGAGAGATTCTCTCAGCCCGTAATACTGGAGCCCACAGTCAAGGGCGGTTATCATCCGCCGCGTCGAATCGACTGTGAATACTGGCGTCAAGTAACTCAGGTAACTAAGTGGAACTCTTAACTGCTGTACTGGTGATTTTTGTTGGCTCTTATGTGCAGAGCTCCATTGGCTTCGGTCTGGCGATCATTGCTGCGCCGTTGTTGTACTTCATCGACCCTCTGTACGTACCTGCGCCGATCACAATTTGCGCCTTGACTCTGTCTGTTGCCAATGCAGCGAAGTTCTGGAAATCCATATCGTTTGCCGGTTTGAAATTTGCCATCCTCGGTCGCATTCCGGGGACAGTGGCCGGGGGTTTTCTGTTGCTGTGGATTGACCAGCGCTCGCTTGCTCTGTGGCTGGGGCTTTCTGTGATTGTTGCTGTCGGTCTCAGCCTGGCGAATATCATGTTGCGACCCACTGCGCCCGCCATGTTTTCTGCCGGATTTCTTTCGGGATTTATGGGGACCAGCTCCTCAATTGGCGGACCGCCGATGGCGCTGGTGCTGCAGCATGAAGAAAATGACTTCATCCGTGCGAACCTCGCGGCTTTTTTCATCGTCAGCTGTCTGATGTCGCTGGCGATGCTGTCAACCGTTGGTCGCTTCGCTTGGCCGCACATCCAGATTTCATTGCCTTTAATTCCGGCAACATTGCTCGGTTACTGGGTCGCCATGAAAACCTTGCGCCTGATTTCTCATCAGCGACTGAGGACAGCTTCCCTTATTCTGTGCGGGATTGCGGGATGCAGCGCCGTGGTGTCCTACTGGTTATGAGTGATGCAGTCTTTGCGGGTAATGATTTGTATGACGGCTCGGTTGAATTCTCAGATCAGCTTTCAGGCTTCAGGGCTGACCCGATGAACCTGAACGCGGCCACCTGTAGAAAATCGAAGACGGGGTAACGATGGCAGACTGGCCGCAGGAAACCACCATAGCTGCATTCAAAAGGGCATGGACCCTCGAGGGTGAAGCTTTCTGGGCGACTGTGTTTTCGATGCATCAGGAAAAGATGCAAATCAAAAGCCCTAAAGTTGCGGTTGCCAATTTGCAAAAGATCTTTGAAGCCACGTTCAGGCTGGCGAATTCGAAAGGTTTTCAGGCAATGAGTTTGCGAGATCTCAGTCGGGAAACAGGGATCAGCATGGGAGGGCTGTACGCCTACATCGGCAGCAAAAATGAGTTAGCTTCGGTCATTGAAGGGGTGTTGCGCACCTACATCGATCAGGTTATCGGCGAGCTGGTCAACGAGGACCTTGATCCGATCGCTCGTCTGCGCGCAATCATTTGCGGTGAGGTGTTCATGATTCAGATTCTGAATCCCTGGTACTACTTTTGTTATATGGAGCTGAAAGGGCTCGATCGGGAGCAGCAACAGCAGGCACTGGATCTTGAGTTGCGATTTGACAGCCTTTTAGTGGATGCCATCCGAGCTGGCATGAAACAGGGCCAGTTCTCCTGCGAAAAGCCGGAACTGCTCGCGGCATCGATTACCGCTCAGCTTCAGCAATGGCACTTGAAGCAATGGAAATTTAAGCTTCAGGAAGTCAGCATGGAAGAGTATGCAGAGCATATTTTTGAGAATCTGCTACTGTGCCTGAATCATCGTCGATAAATCGGTCTGAATCAGCTGTTTTTTGCGATTAAGCCGGTTTTATTGGCGTAGAATGCCCTGATTTCTGCCATGTCCCTGTCGAAGTCTCCGCTTGGCGTATAGAAATCTGCAAACCCGGCTTCTTTCTTGCCGGCATCGACATAGCCCAGCAGAATCGGAACCTGTGCATTATTGGCTATGTGATAGAAACCACTCTTCCACTGCTTGACCTTGCTGCGTGTTCCTTCCGGTGGAATCAGCACAACCAGTTCATCGTTTTCCGCATATTGGCGGACGGTTTCGTTGACCATGTTATGGGAAGCGGACCGGTCGATGGGAATACCTCCGAGCCATTTCATGAGCCAACCAAACGGGAAAGGGAACAGGGTGTGTTTACCCATCCAGAATACCCTCAGCTCGAGTTTGAGTACCACCATCAGCATCAGGGGAAAGTCCCAGTTACTGGTATGAGGAGCGCCGATTAAGACGCAGCGCTGGTGGGGCAGGGGTTCGCCGCGAGTCGACCAGCCGATCAGCTTGAGAATGATCCGGGACAGCAGTCTGAGAAAAGGGGTCAGTACAGGGGTTGAAAAGACCGTGGTGCGCATGGCTTATTCATCCTCCCCGAACAGTTTTTTAAGCTCAGCCAGCGCCCGATCCGCTTCCGTCTGATCCGTCAGACCGGAATCCACCTCGTCGGCCGGGAGGTCTTCTCCGAACATTTCAGCCAGTGCCGCCCGGGCTTTTTGGGCGGCGGCAGTGTCCCGGGGTTTGTAGGCTTTTGTGTGCACCGTGAAGAAGTCGCAAAAGTTCGCTTTATCTTTATCGAGGGTGAAATCGGCCCTGTCTTCGCGGCAGGCGTCCGCCGCCGCGGGGTCATAATGCCGGCAGCCAAGGCATGCGTGTAGGTCAGCGCGGCACTTGCTGCATTCTTCATATCTTGAAAATGGCAGCAGCAGATTTTTCAGTTCTGCGCCGCATTTCCAGCATTGCATGTCGACACTGCGGCTAGCCATCCTGACCCCATTCGCTAACAAGGTCCGAGTAGCTGGTGTCCGGCCGCGGCTTCTCCGGCCCGGTTTTGGTACCAAGGTAGAGGAACCCGACGATTTTCTCATTTGCTTCCAGCCCCAGCCCGCGCATGACAATGCTTTGGTATGCCGGCGAGCCGGTTCTCCACATCACGCCCAGATCCAGAGCGAAGGCGGCATTAATCATATTCTGGGTCGCTGCCGCCGCTGACAGAGTCTGCTCGGATTCCGGAACTTTCGGATGTGGTTTCGGGCTAGCAACAGTCACGACAATGAGCGGCGCGCGGAGCGGCTTGGCCGCGAGCTTGTCAACCTGAGCGGCGCTGATCTCAGGGTTTTCCTGCCTGGCTGCGGCGACCAACAGATCGCCCAACCGACTGCGGGCCTGTCCTCGGATGGTCAGAAAGCGCCAGGGCCGGAGCAGGCCGTGATCGGCGGCCCTGACCGCTGCCCTGAACAGATGGTCTAATTGATCCGAGGTCGGTTCGGGATCCATGAGTCGCGGTGACGACGTACGGTACTGTAGAGCCTCTAGCGCATTCACGTGGTTTCTCCGGCGGGGCAGTCTGCTGAGACGGGTCGGGCTGGTTCAGGCCAAGAGGATATAGGAAAGCGACAGAGAGAGGAAACAAAGCGCTGATCGGGGTTTCCAACCCCGCGAAATGTAAAGGAAATGGGTCGCTCGCTGTCATGCATGTGACATATAAACGATGGTATACTTTGTCACCTCGCCGCCGATAAGATGCGTGTCGGCGTTCATTTCGCCGGCTGAACAGCCGCGTAGTCCCAATCCGTCGGCGCGATGCCCCTAATCCGCAGCAGGTTCGCAGTATGAATTCAAAAGTTGACGTCATCGCAGCAAGCTCCGAACGGTTGCCGTATCCGCAGGATCGGTCACGGTATTTCGGCTCTGTTAAGAACGAGACGCTTCGGCTGGTATTCTCCTTCTACTCACCGGATGGCAACGAAATCGCCATGCCGATTGCGAGTATGTCAGCCTATCTGAAACAGGAGTTCCCCTGGGTGGAGGTGCTTCTTGAACCGGTATTAATACTCAGGGATGCTGAGCAATACTCTCCGGAAAATTACGCGAAAACCATTAAAGCACTGGACGCGGATCTGATGGCGTTCTCCATCATGAGCCCCCACTGGTATCCGATGGAGCCTTATTTCGAGGAGATCAAGAAGCTGATGCCGGGCTTGCCGATCTGCATTGGTGGTTACCAGGCCATGCTGTCGCAGGAACAGACGATTGCAAACCCGAACGTTGACTACATCTGTGTTGGTGACGGTGAGTACGCGATCGGTAATATTGTGCAGCACCTGCGGGGGCTCAAAGACGGCCCCGCAGACGGTATGTGGGAAAAACTGGTGGATGGCGAAGTCTATCAGACTGAAGCGCATCAGATCGGTGATCTCAAGGCGCTGCCTTTTCCGGATTACGATGTATTTTCCAAAGAAGACGGGTTCAAGGATGTAAATTCTTCCATTTTTGGTCCCAAGGGGAAACTGGTGTTGCCGGTTATGACCGGTCGTGGCTGCCCCTATCGCTGCACCTACTGCTGCAACACGCCAATTCTGGAAGGGTGGCGCTCTAAGAAGGAATTTCTGCGCAAGTATGAGCCGGAGGCCATGGTGGCGGAGCTGGAGCGTCTGCGTGATGAATACGATGTCGGCTATTTCGAATTCTGGGATGAGCTGTTTTTGTCGAATTTGAAATTCGTCAGAGCGTTCCTCGAAATTTACAAAGAGCGCATCGGTCTTCCGTTTTCTATCAACTCCCGCGTGGAGGTGATGAACGAGGAGTTTTGCCAGACTGCTGCCGAGGCCGGGTGTCACACGATCTGGTTTGGTATCGAGAGCGGTGATGAAGAGTATCGGGCCAACATGCTCGGCCGGAAAATGAAAAATCAGCAAATCATCGATGCGGCGGACAACTGCAAGAAAGCCGGCATCAACAGGCTGACCTTTAACATCGTCGGTGCCCCGCTTGAAACGGCTGCCAACATGCGCGAAACCCTCAAGCTCAACCAGCGCATCGCGCCGGAGCATTTTTTCTTTTTCCCGTACATTCCGCTGCGCGGAACGCCCCTGTACAACATTGCCAAAAAAGAAGGGTTGTTGCTGGAAACCAAAAAGAATCTGCACTACCTGTCAGCGGCAAATGACAGGCAGTTCACGCTTAACATGAAAGAGCGCCCTGAACTCCTCACCGCCGATGAGTACAACGAAATCTGTATGGAAATGCTGGAGTTTCAGGAAAAGAATAATCGCCTGACATACTCCGACTCCGAAGGCGAACAGGGTGAAGCGAGCGTTGAGGATAAGAGCTTCTCTCTCGTTGAAGAGAACTCGGTGTCCGAAGAAGAGCCTCTGCCGGTGGACATGCCGCCGACGACCCAGTCGAAGGGTTTTGTCAAAACCGTGATCAACTTTTTTGGCAGATAGTTCAGGTCGGTGAGCCGGCGCCCTGTAGCCGCTGCTCTGACGCGAGTGCTCGATTGAACGTCTGCCATGAGATAGCGGCCATCATCAAATTGCCCATGACCGCTCCCGCAAAGAACCCCTCCAATCCGAAGTGCCGGCTGCCGGCCCAGGCTAAGGGCACATAGAAGACAAAGAACCGCGCGACACTGAGATACAGCGCAGAGGCGGGTTTATGCAGGGCATTAAGGCTTGAATTGGTCAGAATGATGATGCCTTGCAGGCCGTATCCGAGCGGCAGAATCCACAAAAACAGCGTGATTGCTCCGATTACCTCGTTATCCTGAGAAAACACAGAAGCAAGCAGTGGCGCGGTGAAGGCCAAAAGCAGGTAGATCCCCAGCTGCCACAAGCAGATGAAGCGGATCGCCAGATCGTAAGCTTCCCTGACCCTGTCCAGGCGCCCGGCGCCGTAATTCTGACTGATGAGCGGCGGTAGCGATGAAGACATGGCCAAAACCAGCAGGGTTGCCATGGGTTCAAGACGCGCACCAACGCCATAGGCGGCTACCGCATTGCCACCGAAGCCCGCCGCGATTGCTGTCATGACGCCACTCGCCAGCGGCGTCATCATGTTGGCGCCGGCAGCAGGAATACCGATTCGGAGCATATCGCGGCCAGATTGCCGGAAGGCCTCCAGAGAGGGCAAGCTGGCGGAAACCAGCTCCCGCTGGATGACGAGAAGGTGCATCAGGTAAACGAAGCCAACTGACCAGGCAATCACCGTCGCCCAGGCTGCGCCGGCGATACCCAGTTCAGGAAATGGTCCCAGTCCGAATATCAGAAAGGGATCAAGCACGGCATTCAGTAGCCCGGCAGCCGCCATCAGTATGCTGGGGGTTTTGGTGTCTCCGCAGGCCCGCAAGACACTGTTGCCGGACATGATGCAGACAACGAGGACGCTGCCGGGAAACCAGACGTTCATGTAGGCGCTGATTGCACTGAACAGCGCCGGGTCGGCACCCATGAGTGCGAAAATGGGCTCCATGAACCACCACAGGCAGGTGGCAAGTACGGCAGCCAGCCCGAACGAGAGGTAATTGATTACCGTGGCTGCCTGTTTTGCAGCTTCAAACGCTGAACTGCCGAGGCACTTGCCGACAACCGCGGCGGCGCCGATCCCCAGACCGATCGCCAGACTGGTCACCGTAAATGTGACTGGAAAGGTAAAGCTGATTGCGGTGAGTGAGTCAGTGCCGAGGAAGCTGATGAACCAGGTGTCGACCAGGCTGAAGGTAAACAGCATGAACATGCCGACGATCATGGGCAGCGTCATCCGGATCAGGGACTGTCGAATAGAATCTTCGACCAGATTGTTGCGGCTGTCGGACTTCCGGTTCATTGAATGGCGCGCATTCCCTTGAGGTGGCAGATATCGGATGATCCGCTCGTGCTGACAAGCATACACGGATTTGCTGCCGTGCAGGCGACAAATGTGCCGCTTTGCCGGGAGTCTGCCGGGTCGCGGTCGCGTTTTCGTTCAGGGGTGCAGCGAGATCAGTTAAATTGGCTGCGTAGTTTCAACAGCTGCTTCAGCAATTTTGGATTGGCGAACAGCAATTCATCGTCTGCACCCGGCGAAGGTCTGCCGGTATGTGTGCCAGCGAGTCCTCCGGCCTCCTGGAGAACGAGCAGGGCCGCTTGCAGTCCCGGCCCGGAAGAGGCTCTACCCCAGCCACCACTGTAGCGGCCTGCAGCGACCTGCAGTATGTCGAGGGTGGTATCCCCTAGTGCCCGGAATTGGCCTTCTTTGCCGATTAATTCTCGAATCAGAGCGGTGAGCAGGGCAGCATCGAGATCCGCGGGGTTTACGCCGATCAGTGCGTTCTTCAGTTCATCTCCGGTCCGGACACGTAGTCGTCTGGCGTTCAATTGAGCGCCGCTACCCCTGCTCGCGGTGAATTCTTCCTGGAGAACAGGAAAAAGTACTGCGGCATGGTTTATTTTATTGTTAATTTCGATGGCTACCGCAACCCCGAACGCCGGGAAACCGTATAACAGGTTGTCCATGCCAATGGCCGGATCCAGATGCCAGGTGGGTTCTCCGGGCTTGCCGGGGTGCTCTCCGGAGACGCGGGAGTTGACGTGGTGATTCGGGTACGCAGCGCGGATGTGATAGAGCAACGATTTGTCCGAGTCAGCCTCCACTGAAGTGACTTGCTGACCTGCTTCAGTTTCGACCACGCGGATGCGGTCCAGGCGCTCGCTTTGCTGCGCGAGTACACCCGCTGCGTCGCGACCTGCGCGAAGGGCAATGTTTACGAGTGGATGCATGGAAATTCCTGCTGTCGCGTTCTTGAGTTAAGGCCAAGACCCCGTGAGGCGCGGGATGATAGCAGGTTATCGATTCGCGGTGTTAATCCCCGTTGCTGTTATACTCTGGCCTCCTTGTAGACACTCAAGCCTCATGAATACACTCCCTCATATCAAAATTGTTCTGGTCAATACCTCACATCCCGGCAACATCGGCGCAACGGCGCGCGCGATGAAGAACATGGGTTTAAGCCGCCTGGCTCTGGTTAATCCGGTGGAGTTTCCCAGTGGCGTCGCGGTGGGCAGAGCTGCATCCGCGCTTGATGTGCTGGAGCAGGCAGAGGTGGTGAATACTCTGGGCGAGGCAATTGCCGATTGCGCTTTAGTGATCGGCAGCAGTGCCAGGTCCAGAAGTCTGCCGTGGCCTATGCTGACACCGGAGCAAAGCGCGGCGAAACTTGTTAAGGAGAGTCAGTCTGCTCCGGTGGCGCTGGTGTTTGGCAGAGAAGACTCCGGGCTCAATAACGAGGAGCTACAGCTTTGCCATTTTCACGTACAGATCCCGGCGAGCCCCGAATACAGCTCCCTGAATCTGGCAGCCGCGGTGATGGTGCTCTGCTATGAAATCAGAAGAGCGGTGCTCAGGAATGAAGACGCAGACGATAAGGCAGAGGACGAGTACTGGGATCAGGAGAGAGCGACGGTCGAGCAGGTAGAATATTTCTATGAACACCTTGAGCGGGTGCTGGTAGAGATAGACTTTCATGATCCGGACAATCCACGCCAGCTCATGCAGCGAATGCGCAGACTGTTCGGCAGGGTCCGGATTGATGCGATGGAAATGAATATTCTTCGAGGAATTCTCACCAATATTGAGCACAAGATAAAAGGCCGGCGGGACTGAATAGCCCGCTGAGTCGCGCTTCGGGATTACGCCCGGCAATGAGTCATTCATGAAGCGAGCCAAAGGCCAAGCGGTCCGAAGCTTCGGCTCAGTGATAGACAGCATGCGGGCAATCATTGCGGGCAAATTGTTGCGCTGATGACGCCTGCTAACGACGACGGCGGGCCGGTGCCTTTGCTCTGGGTTTCTTGGCCGGTGGGATGAGACTGTTTTTTCCTGTGCCGATCAATTCTTCTCTTCCGAGCCGTTTAAGCGATTCCCGCAACAGCGGCCAGTTTTTCTCATCATGATAACGCAGGTAGGCTTTTTGTAGCCGCCGCTGCTCCATGTCTTTGCTGACGCTGAGTTTGTCGCCCTTGTAGCGAAGTTTCTGCAGCGGGTTTCTCTCCGAGTAGTACATGGCAGTAGCGAGCGCCATGGGGGAAGGGTAAAAAGTCTGAACCTGATCTGGTTTGAAATTGTGGTTCTTCAGCCACAGGCTTAAGTTCAGCATGTCCTCTTCATCGCATCCCGGATGGGCGGCGATGAAATAGGGGATCAGGTATTGCTTCTTGCCGGCTTTTTTTGAATAAAGGTCAAACAGGCGCTTGAATTCATCGTAGGCAGAAATGCCCGGCTTCATCATCTTCGAGAGGGTTTTGTCCTCGCTGTGTTCTGGCGCGATCTTAAGATAGCCGCCCACATGATGAGTCACCAATTCCTGAATATATTCCGGATCTCTGAGCGCCAGGTCATATCGCAGACCTGAAGCAATCGCGATGCGCTTCACGCCATCAATCGCCCGAGCTTTCCGATAGAGTCGAGTGGTTGGGCTGTGGTCCGTATTAAGATGCTTGCAGATGTTCGGATAGACACATGACAGCCGCTTGCAGCTTCTCTGGATCGCAGGCGACTTGCAGTTAAGCTTGTACATGTTTGCGGTGGGGCCGCCGAGGTCAGAAATCGTCCCTGTAAAGCCCGGTACCTGGTCTCTGATTTTCTCAATCTCCCTGAGAATACTGTCTTCTGAACGACTCTGAATGATTCTGCCTTCGTGTTCAGTAATTGAGCAGAAAGTACAGCCGCCAAAGCAACCACGCATGATATTCACGGAGGTTTTGATCATGTCGTACGCTGGAATTCTTGCGTCGCCGTAACTCGGGTGGGGACGCCGTTGAAACGGCAAGTCAAACACCCAGTCCATCTCCTCAGTTTCCAGAGGAATGGGAGGAGGGTTGACCCAGATATCCTTGGTTCCATGTTTTTGCACCAGGGGTCGGGCATTGTATGGATTAGCTTCCTGGTGAAGCACTCTGGATGCATGAGCATAAAGTACAGGGTCATTTGTCACTTTATTAAATGAGGGCAGTCTGATGTAGCTGGTGGACTTGTCGAATTCAGTCTGGCGCTGCAGAGGTAGTGGGATAATCTTGACGGGTGCTGCCTCTTCGCGGTCGCTTTGCGTACTGCGCTCGTCATTCAGTTCCTGCTTGCTGTGCTGGTACTCGTAGGGGTTGGGTAGTTTGTCGATTTTAGCCGGCCAGTCGATTCGGGTTGAATCTATCTCGGTCCATCCTTCAGGTGGACGGTCGCAGACCTTTGCAGTGCCGCGCATGTCCCAGCAATCCTCGATTGATTTTCCAGCGGCCAATTCTGTTGCCAGATCGACAAGCGCTCTCTCTGCATTGCCATAGAGCAGGATGTCAGCATTGGAGTCAATGAGGATCGAGCGCCGGACTTTGTCGCTCCAGTAGTCGTACTGCGCAATGCGTCGGAGGCTTGCTTCGATGCCGCCGATAACGATGGGTGTCTCATAATAGGCCTCGCGGCACCTCTGGCTGTAAACGATCACCGAGCGATCTGGCCTTTTGCCGGCCTCCGCATTGGGAGTATAGGCGTCATCACTGCGGATTCTGAGATCTGCGGTATAGCGGTTGATCAGTGAATCCATGTTGCCGCCGGTGACGCCGAAGAAAAGATTCGGTTTGCCCAGCTGTTTGAAAGGCTCGGCCGTGTCCCACTCAGGTTGGGCGATGATGCCGACCCGGAAGCCCTGGGCTTCCAGCAGGCGTCCGACGACTGCCATCCCGAAGCTGGGGTGATCAACGTAAGCGTCTGCGGTGACAATGATGATGTCGCAGCTGTCCCAGCCCAGTTCATCCATCTCAGCTCTGGACATGGGGAGGAATGGCGCCGGGCCAAAACACTCTGCCCAGTATTTCGGGTAGTTGAAGATGGCCTGGGGTTCTGCCTCGTAGCGGCGTGGAACGAGCGGGTTGGTGTTTGGCATAGAAAACTTCCTGAGTCAGGCAGTATAACAGACCTGTGTCGCTGTTCTGAATCTTGCCCGGCGGGTTGACTGTGGCTCTCAGTCTGTCGGCGTCTGAGTCGTATCCTAGGCTGCGATCGATGTCTCGACATCCGATTTTCTGATTGGTAAAAGGTTCTCCGCAGAGCAAAGCTTTAGTGTTCAGACAATTGCCTGTCAGTCGGTGATGGCGGATACCTTATAGGCGCAGCGGCGCGCACCGTCCAACAGATAATCCGTTCGTTCAACAGTGGCCCGGCCGGCAAGCAGTGTTGTCAGGAGGCGCAGTTCGCTGTGGCAATAGTGATGGCTGGATTGCGCGGCATTGTAAATAGGGCAGTGGTTCTGGATGAGCAGCCAGCCGTTCGGTATCAAGCGAACCTCGGCCATGAAGCCCTCTTCTGAGCGAAGTTCGGCCAGCTTGTTGAGTTGGGAGGCCAGGTCGCTGTCTGTCTGTTCCAGTGCTTTTTGATACCGGCTCAGTTCAGCATCCTGATTGCTGCGGATGATTTCCTGCAAAGCCTCGTCACCAAACTGATCGCGGATGCGGGTGACCAGTGTCACGCAGGCTTCGGCGTGGGAATCCGGAAATTGCCGGTGGCCCGCGTCGGTCAGCTGCCAGTAATGCGCCGGACGGCCCCTGGTCTGGTGATTCTCGGCTGTTGTGGTCACCAGGCCCCGCGCTGCAAGTTCGTTGAGATGCTGACGGACACCCATGGTGGTGATATCCAGCTGTTTGGAGAGTATCTTGACTGACTGAGGCCCCCGCGTTTTTAAGCGCTGTAGCAGGATCTGCTGGGTTTTCGGATGGGGCATGGGGGTTGCTCGTCTGTTTGATGACTTAATGGTCGGCGAGAATAGTAAAATATTTACTTTTTATATTGGTAATCGATCTTTTACTAAAGTAATAACTTTACAAAATAAGCGAACGATCCATGTCAACTGAAAATCCGGTGCGTTCTCGGGGTTTACGGGTAAAGTGTCACCGAACCTGCGGGTACTCGGCCCCGCAAGACAGGGAAATTACAGTAAACTGGTTGCCACTGATCAAGCCGACCTGAAGAGCCTGTGTATGGAATTTGATGCCCCTTTGTTGGTCACTTTTGTTGCCTATCTACTGCTGATTCTTTTTCTGGGCATCAGAGCCTATCGCCAGACCCATGATCTCGGGGACTATATCCTTGGAGGGCGGAAACTGGGTGCGGTGGTTACAGCGCTCAGTGTGGGCGCCTCTGACATGAGTGGCTGGCTGCTGCTGGGATTGCCGGGTGCCATTTACCTGTCCGGACTCAGTGAGGTGTGGATTGGCATCGGGCTGACCCTTGGTGCGTATCTGAACTGGCTGTTTGTGGCGAAGCGACTTCGACTTTACAGTCAGCATGCCGGCAATGCCCTTACCCTGCCTGATTATTTCGAAAACCGGTTTCAGGATACGACCCGCATTCTGCGCACCCTGTCGGCCAGCGTGATTCTGCTGTTTTTTACTTTCTACACAGCGTCTGGTCTGGTGGGCGGGGCGATCCTGTTTGAGAACAGTTTCGGCCTGGAGTACTCCACGGCGCTGCTGGCAGGTGGCTTAATTATCGTGTCATACACCTTCATCGGCGGGTTCCTCGCTGTGGCCTGGACCGATGCCATTCAGGCTATTCTGATGCTGCTGGCACTGCTGATTGCCCCTGTGGCAGTGGTAATAGGGTCAGGTGGCCTCTCTAACGTATCCGGTCAATTGCAGCACATCAACCCGGATAGTATGTCCCTGTTTGCAGACGTGGGAGTTTTGGCTTTTCTGTCTCTGGTCTCCTGGGGTCTGGGCTATGCCGGACAACCCCATATCCTCGCGCGGTTCATGGCAGCAGAAAATCCTGAAAAGCTGCTGCCGGCGCGCCGCCTCGCCATGGCGTGGATGGTTGTCGTGCTCTTTGGTTCGGTAAGCACGGGCTTGGCCGGCATCGCTTACTTTGCAGAAACTCCTCTGGTGAATCCGGAAACGGTATTCATTGAGCTCAGCCAGAGTCTCTTTAATCCCTGGGTCGCAGGTATCATTACTGCGGCCATTCTGTCGGCAATCATGTCCACCATTGATTCCCAGTTGCTGGTGTCTTCGAGCGTGATCAGCGAAGACATCTATCGGGTTTTTATCCGGCCGCAGGCCAGCGAGCGAGAGCTATTGGCCGTGAGTCGCGCAGCTGTCATCGTTATCGCGATTCTGGCTCTGATCATTGCCAGTGATCGGGAGAGCCGGGTGCTGGATCTTGTCAGCTATGCCTGGGCCGGTTTCGGTGCCGCCTTCGGCCCGATCATCGTATTTTCACTCTTCTGGCGGGCGATGACCGCGCGCGCAGCCATTGTTGGTATGCTGACCGGAGCGTTGACGGTAGTTTTCTGGTCAAACCTTCAGGGCGGCATTTTTGATCTGTATGAAATCGTGCCGGGCTTCGTGTTTGCCTCGCTGGCGATACTGGGAATCAGCGCTCTTAAACCAGAGCAGAATGCGCAGGTGCTTGCTGAGTTTGAGGCGGTTGAGCGCCTGCGGCAGGCTGATTGAGCTCAGGTGCGGACCATTTTGATGTGGGCGATCTCGTCTTCCAGATACGGTGAGCTGGCCGTAACAAACCCAAGCTGCTGATAGAAACCTTCCAGATACTGCTGGGCGGAAATGGTGATTCCAAGCCCTGGCCACAGATCTTCGCACTGCTGAATCGCGAAGCTCATAAGCTCTTTGCCATAGCCTCGGCGGCGCTTAGCCCGGTTCGCAACCACCCGGCCGATGGAGGCGGTCCGGTATTTGGTGTCTGGTGCCAGCAGTCGCGCGTAACAGGTGATCTCCCCCCCGGTCAGGCCCATGACATGATGGGCTGCCTGATCAAAATTATCGACATCCTGATAGACGCACTGCTGTTCGACCACAAAGACTGCCGAGCGCAATCGAAGGATCTCATACAGTTCATCGCGGCTGAGCTGATCAAAGGTTTTGCACGTCCAGGTGAACGCTGGCATGGCACGTTGTCCGGGATTCCAGTGAAGTCGAGACTTTAGGGGGTCTGCCGCATCACTGCAAGTCAGGTCACTGTAAGGGCCGCTCCCGGGTTCAGTGCAGGCGCTGCGGCGGAACAAAAATCGGCTATTTTTCGTGCTTGCGGTATACTCAGCAGTAAGTCCCCGTGGCACAACTGGATAGCGCGACGCCCTCCTAAGGCGTAGGTTGCAGGTTCGACCCCTGCCGGGGACACCAAATTACAGTAACCTTCCGACACTCCACGTAGCAAATACTCTATAAATATCAGCATAATACGCTATACTTCGGTATAGATACGTAACTCTGCGTTTCCGCCAAAACACATAATTTTTGGTGGAAAAGATGGTGGAAAAATATGCCGAAAGAAATAACACCGCTCTCTGAACTACAGGTCAAAGCAATCAAGCCGAAGGTCAAAGCTGACGGCACGCTGGATGTTGATAAGACTGCTGTTGGCGGATGTCCGGGACTTTACCTCTACACGCAACCCGCTGGCACGAAAACTTGGGTGCTGCGAGCAATACTGAACGGTAAACGTGTTGAGTTCGGCCTTGGTAGTTATGCGACCAGAGCATCAACACAGCGTAAGAAAGCATCCGGAAAAACCGAAACGGCTCTCACTCTGAAAGCAGCGCGAGTGAAAGGCATGGCGTGGCGTGAACAAATTGCAGACGGCATTGACCCAAGAGCAGAGAAGAAGCGCAGGCGGTCTGAACTCGCAGCAGCGAAAGCCGGTGAAATGACATTTGCTGAGTTGGCTGAGTCTTACGTTGATAAGAAAGCGGCTGAGTGGAAGACAATCAAGCAAGTCCGCACTCTCAAGCAATTCCTTGCTGACCACATCAATCCGCATGTTGGCGACATATTGGTCAAAGACCTAGAGCCGGAGCATTTCATCAGCATGCTGAAGCCCATCTACACCAAGATTCCTCCGACAGCTAAGAAAATCATCCGGCACTGCGAACAAATCGTCAATCTGGGCATAGTGCTGGGATTGCGTCCAGTTGGAAACAATCCAGCCAGATGGGAAAGCGGGCTAGATGTCGCGTTTCCAGCATACAAAAAAGTTCACAAAGAGCAGCACCATCCGTCAGTTGATTGGCGCCTGATGCCAGAGTTCATGCAGAAGCTATTCGCGCTTGATACACCGTCTTGGACAAAGCCAGAAGTATCAATATTGGCTCTTCAAATACTCACCGTATCCAGACCATCGGAGGCTCGTTTAGCACGATGGGAAGACTTCAGCATTGAAGATAAGTGCTGGCATATACCTGACGGGAGCGAACGGGACTTACACAAAGCCAGTCAAAGTTATCGCGTGCCGCTCACACCTCTCGCCATCAAGATACTGAAAGCGGCTGGCCCGAAAGAATCCGGACGCATTTGGTCTATTGATAAAGGCACTCAAGTCCCAGACCCGTACGTTTCCTGCATTCCAAAAATGTTGGGATATAACGCTGATGCTCACGGTATGCGTGGCACTTTTCGTACTTGGATACAAGAACCCGAAGCCGGTCGCTGGTCTGACGACGCAGTCAGAATCACGATGAAACATAGCTTAAAAGACAAAGTTACTGCCGCTTACGCTAAAGGTGATTGCTACGAAGAACGGGCCAAACTCCTGAAGGCGTGGGAAGACTGGATAACCAAAGCGAAAGGCCACACAGCGGATGTTATTCCAATGCGAAGGAGAGCGAGCAAATGAGTGAGCAAGATTGGGTGGATGAAGCTATAGACCAATTCACTGCAAAGATTCGCGACCAGCGATATCAAAAATGCTACCGAATACTGGAAGGTAAAAAATCGCTGGCTGACTGGAAATATTGGTCAAAGATGGCGACGTGGACATACGAAGAGACGGCTTTGCTAATTAATCGCATTGACCCAAGAGGCGGAATCCACAACGCAATACACGCGCCGAATCTTCTGCCAATCCAAGATTTCAAAAACGATGCTGCAATTCTTAAGAGAGCGGTGGATGCCTACCAAATGAGCCGTCAGGATGAGCCGGTAAAGATGATACAAGCCGCTCAACGACTTCAGTTAGATGTGCCAACAAAATTGACGGATTACGTACTTGAACACGCAGAAGCTGTACTTGAGTACGATGAGAGACAGGCTAAGCGAGAGGCAGAAACGGCAGTAAAAAATGCTGAAATATCCAAGGCCACAAGTGAGCGAATTGAACGCGCCTACAGCACTGCAAGCGTCACTCGGAAGAACAGCGAAGCCAAAGACAAAGAACACAGAGCGGAGCAGCAGGAAGGCGAGCGTAAACTTGAAAACGTCTATCGGGTCACTGGTCTGTTGCTGAAAATTCTGAAAGAAAAGAAATTTACGCAAAAAGGTTTGATGGGAGCAATACAGACATATTACGACCCAGACGCTCCTGAAAACGCCAATAAAGGTCTGAAAGACCGTACTATTGAAGATGTATTCAGCGAATCAAACAAGGCATTGAAACGCCTCCTTGAACCTGAAGACGATTTCTAAAATCGCAACTGGAAAAAAATAAATCGCAACTGCGATTTCTACTTCAAAATTCGTGAGTCAATTGCCGGCAAGTTCCATAACTTGAAGAGGCAATTACATGGCGACTCCGACTCCTTCGGTTGATTCACACACATCTGAGCATGTCTCTAGTGCCGAACTGCGTATGCAGCAAGCACTGGCTGATATTCGTAACGGTGTTGGCTGGTCAAATGACAAACAGCTAGCACGTCACTACGGCGTCACCCGCAAAACCATCTGGGACTGGGTGCGAGAAGGCCGGCTACCCAAGCCCAAGAAACTCACACCAAGGCGTACCCGCTGGTCAAATGCGGAAATAGCGCAGCACGACCAGAAAATCAAAAACCTAGAGTACAAGCAGTTCATGGAGGCGCTTTATGTTTGATGCGCGTTCACCGGAAATGTTTACGCTCACGGCAATCAATCCTCTAGACGGCTCTGAGTTCACCTATGAAGAGTTTTGGCGTGGCCCATACGAACACGACGCTGATAGGTACTTTGAAGCCTCTGAGTGGACCGAGCGGCATATACAGCAAGGCTATGTCGTTGAGTACAAGGAGGAAGTGCAATGATGGCTTTCATTCCTTTACTCAAAGGCACCAAGAAGCCGGCTTTGGCTAACTGGAATCAGCGTGAGAACTGCGTCATTGAGTTTGAAAATTATCACCGGCTCCAAGGCTTTGACTTAGCACTGGCTGACGCATTCTGTGAGCCGCCTGTTGGCTGTCTTGATATTGATAACTACGAACTGGCCCAGCCGATACTAATGAGCCTGGGCTTTGACTCAGAGGCCGCTGACACGACGACTTTCACTTCTGGTCGCCCGAATAGCCGCAAGCATTTTATGACGCTCACAGAGCCTCTCACGACGTTTCAGGTGATTGTTGATGGTGTTGTGGCGTTTGAGTATCGGTGTCAAAACGAGAACGGTACGACTGTAGCGGATAAGTTTTCTGGCACTCATCCAAGCGGAACCGTTTATGCGTGGGAAAACGGTTTGGATATGACGTGTATCCAGCCTATGCCCGAATGCCTGCTTACCGACTGGAACCGGCGTCTTGATGAGAAACAGGCAGCAAAACAGGCGACCGTACGTGCAAAAGTTTCCAGTTACGTGATGGATTGCCCGAACGAGGTTGCTCTCCTACGGAGGAAATTGGCCTATATCAGCCCAGATTCCGACAGAGACACTTGGCTCAAGGTTGTCTTCTCAATATTGGCAACTGGTCTGAGCGATGCTGTAGCGATTGCTGAAGACTGGTCTCGTGGCTCTAACAAATTCAATCAACGTGATTTCAACTCTACTGTTGCCTCTTTCAAACCGAACGGCGGTATCGGTGTTGGCACTCTGCATCATTTCGCAGTGCAAGGAGGCTATCGTGGCTGAAGAAATACTGGATTCAACCAAAGAAGCGATTGATTTGCTCATTGAAAACTATGCGCTGATTGATATGTCCGGCAGCACATACTTTCTGGATATGTCTAATGTTCGCGATGTTCTGACCGGTAACGGAGACCCAACAACGAATACGCTTAAGTTCATTAGTTTGAGTGACATTAAACGAAAGATGCGGCGATTCCTCTTGCAGTCCGACATTGGCATTGAGCAAAAGGAAATAGACAGAGCGATTCAAATTTGGGAGTCACACCCAAGTACAACTTGGTACAACGGCCTAGATTTTGACCCGAAAGGAACGCCCGATAACGTCTTAAATCTTTGGAGGCCCGAAGCGATTGCACCTGTTGAAGGCGACTTTGAAATCATTAGCGATTATCTGCTGAAGGTTCTCTCGGGCGGCGATGACGAAAAGTATCAATACCTGCTTAAGTATCTTGCTCACGCCATCCAGCGGCCCGAAGAGAAGCCACAGATTATGCTCGTTCTTTACGGCGGTCAAGGCACTGGAAAAGGCACATTCATTCGGTTGTTGGAAGCCATCTGGCCGTATACGACAGTGATGATTCAAGACGCCAACGAAGTAGTTGGTCGCTTTACTGGAGTGATGGAGCGGTCGTTTTTTGTTTGCTTTGATGAAGCGTGGTTTCCCGGCGACAAAAAGATTGGCGCTGCTCTCAAATCCAAAGTTTCAGAACCAACAATTCGCGTTGAAGAAAAGATGCAACCGGCGAGGAGCATCAAGTCTTGTCATCGTCTTATTGCAGTAACGAACGACAGACACTTTGCTAACACGGAACACGACGACCGACGCTTCTGCTTTTTTGAGATCTCTGACATTCACAAGCAAGACGACGAGTATTTCAATCCGCTACGCGCTTCGTTTAAAGACGGTAAAACGCTGTCCGCATTCGTGTATCACTTAAAGAATCTAGACCTCTCAAACTTCAATGTGCGCAAGCGTCCAATCACTAGCGAGCATATGCA